>OGHE01000014.1_pt1 | contig 173374 bp, 174 predicted proteins | sample 1571431 | NCBI WGS metagenome assembly OGHE01 (sample SAMEA2581966, study PRJEB24529) | metagenome | biome: Human gut stool | place: China | collected 2011 | reverse complement strand
TGCGGATCATGAGTTCCAGAGGATAAGGCTGAGCGCCGCGTTTGCCTTCACTGTAATAAGGGCCTATCAAAGATTTCAAGTCCTGCCAAGGAATGATGCGGTCTAAAGTCTCCAGGAACTTTGTTCTTCTGGCACCGCCCAGCTGCGGTGAGGTTTCTGCAAATAAATCAGCGAATGTGGGGGCTTTAATCTTCATAGTCACACTCTTCGGTAGTGTGCTAATTATAGTATATCACCCACCTTTTGTGCAGAGGTTCCTTAGAGGTTTTCCCTTAAGACAAAAGGATAGAGGCCGTTGAGAAATCTGTAACAACACCGTAAACTTCGCTCCGTAAGGAGACTCGGGACTTCGCGCATGCGATTTACTAAATATATTTTTATCCGAAACTGTCTCTTTAAATTTCCATTTCAAGCTCTGGAGTTGAGTAATGTCTACTATGGATGTTGTTACCTTCCGACCGCCTCAAGGCTGTCGCGGAGAAGACGGTCCCGCGTTTCAGGGAAATTTCCGCAAAGGCGAACTTCGCGGAATTATCCACATAAACAAAGACAACTGCGTCGGCTGCGACACTTGCCGCAAGTTCTGCCCGGTTGATGGCATTTCCGGCGGTTTAGGCGCCATTCACAAAATTCGCGACGATGCATGCCTCAGCTGCGGTCAGTGCTTAAGCGCCTGCCCGTTCGGCGCCATTGAACAGATGAGCTTCGTCGACGACGTCATCGCAGCTCTTAAAGATCCGAAGAAATTCGTGGTCGCTCATCCTTCTCCTGCTGTTCGCGTTGCTTTAGCTGAAGAATTCGGCGGCAAACCCGGCGATCTCTGCACCGATCAGATGCTTAATGCCCTGGAAAAGGCCGGCTTCACTGTTTACGACGTGAACCAGACTGCCGACCAGACAATTCTGGAAGAAGGTACGGAATTCATTAAGAAGGTTCGCTACTGGTGCCTGGGCGAAAGAAGCCCTGAAGTCAACATGATGGCTCACCATCCGCTGCCTCACTTTACCAGCTGCTGCCCCGGCTGGGTCAGAAACATGGAAATTAACTTCGCTTCTGCGATTCCCCATGTTTCCACAACAAAGAGCCCGATTCAGATGGGCGGAGCTTTAGGTAAGACCTGGGCTGCCAAGCACGTTTGGAACAAGGATCCGCGCGATGTCTGCATCGTTTCCATTACTCCTTGTACCGCTAAGATTTTCGAAGCCAGCCGTCCTGAATTCATCGACGCCTGGAAGTGGAACGTTGAACACAACGTTATTCCGAAAGACTCTCCCGTCTTCCCGGACATCGACTACAGCCTCACAACTCGTGACATCGCTGAAGTCTTCCGTCGTCTCGGTATCGATCCGCTCAAGATGCCGACTACACACGAAGTTAAGCCGACCGAAAAATACACCGGTGCCGGCACGATCTTCGGCTGCTCCGGCGGCGTGATGGAAGCTGCTCTCCGTACGGCCTATGCACTTCTGGCCGGCGAAGAACTGAAGAACCCGGACATCATCAGCGTCCGCGGCCTGAACAACTCTTTGGTTGAAGCTACTGTGCCTATTCCCTTGAAGGCTCAGGGCGGCAAGATTTTCGAACTTCGCGTTGCTGTCGTTAACGGCGCTCTTCAGGATCTGAAGAATGTCATGAAGATCATCAACGAAGACAAGGATCGCTGGCACTTCATCGAAGTGATGAACTGCCCGGGCGGCTGCGTCAACGGCGGCGGTCAGCCTCTGCAGGGCGCCGGTTCTTCCTGGCTTGCTCCGACAACTCCGCTTCCTGTCAAACTCTAACAAGGTAGGAATTAGAAATGAGTAAATATCAATATACCGAACGCGACGTTCCTGCCATGTTGGGGCGCCGCGGCTTCTTGAAAGTCATCGGTCTCTGCGCAGTTTTAGTTGCCGGCGCCGGCGCTGTGATCACTCAGCTGATCACTTCCCGCAATAAGGTTATTCTCGACAGACAGAACGGTCTGTATGCAGATGACAAGCGTCTGCAGAAGATCAATCTGACTTCTTCTCACCAGAACGACGTCTGCTGGCAGGTCTACAAAGACATGAACGGCAAACCCGTCGAAGGCGAGATGTACAAGCTTAACCATACCCATTACTATCCCCGCTCCCAGCTGGCTATGACGGAGGCAGAACATGTCTAATCCCGAAATGAAAGGCGCAAGAATTCTGCGCTTCCACACTTCCGACAAGGTTTTCCACTCCATCAATGCAATTTGCTGGTACGCCTTAGTCATCACCGGTGCCATCGTTTATTTCGGCCATTGGATGGGCGATATTTCCGATGAAACCTCTAACCTCATGATGGTTTGGCACCTCTGGCTGGGTGCTCTCTTCACCCTTAACTTCGTGGGCTATGTTCTCTTCGCTCCCGAACGTTTTGCCGTGACCCTTAAGAATCTTCTTGAGTGGGACAAAAACACTATTATGTGGTTCAGAAATTTCGGCGGTTATCCGCGTCGTTTCTTCAAGATCCCGTTCGGACCGGTTGAAGTTCCGCCGCAGGGTCGTTACAACGGCGGCCAGAAGATGAGCTATCTTATTTTCCTCGCAGCTGTCGTTTACCTGATCGCTACCGGCTGGCTGCTTTGGTTGGGTGCTCCCCTCCTTGGCAAGACCGTTTTCTACTGGCTCTTCATCACTCACGTTTGGGGCAGCTTCATTGTTACCGCTATGGTTACATGCGCTCATATTCCTCTGGCTCTCCTGTCCATGGAACATTTCAAGGGCATTTGGAGAATCGGTTCCGGCGACATCTCTTACGAAGCCGCTGAACATCACGCTCCGACATGGGTCAAACGTGACGTCGTCAAAGTTGTTGAAAAATAATCCTTGACCGCTGAATAAAAAGAGGGGGCTTCGGCTCCCTTTTTTGTCGGCTGTACATCGTAGAATCACGGAAAACAGAGGAATTTTTTATGGCGGAAATGAATCAGACCCCCAAAGGTATGCGTGTTCATATCGGAATTTTCGGACGAAGGAACGCCGGGAAGTCGAGTGTGATCAACGCGCTGACCAAACAAAACATTGCGCTTGTCAGCGACGTTGCCGGCACGACCACAGATCCGGTGTTTAAAGCGATGGAAATCCTGCCTCTGGGGCCGGTGATGATCATTGATACCGCCGGCATCGACGATATCGGAGATCTGGGCAAACTTAGGATCGGCAAAACTAAAGAAGTCATGACTAAGACCGATGTCGCGGTCATTGTGATTGACGCGGTCAATGACGTTTCTGACTTTGAACGATCCTTAGTTTCTGAGTTTAAAAAACTGGGAACGGCCTACATCCTCGCAGCCAACAAGATTGAAACGGTTGCCGATCCTGCCGAGCGGATTGCTGCCTTGGAAAAAGTTTTCGGAGAAAAAGTCGTCCCAATCAGCGCGCTGGAGAAAAAAGGCATTGATGATCTGCGCTCGCTTATCGTCAAAACAGCACCGGAAGCTTTCGAAGACGGTCCCATGCTTCGGGATCTTGTCAAAGAAGGCGATACCGTCGTACTTTGCGTTCCCATTGACACAGCGGCACCCAAGGGTCGAATCATTCTTCCCCAGGTGCACGCTATACGGGATATTTTGGACGCCAATGCCAAGGCAGTTGTTGTCAAGGAAAATCAGCTCGCCGAGCAGCTTGTAAACCTTAAAGAACCGCCTGCATTGGTGGTTACGGACAGCCAGGTCTTTGCAAAGGCTGATCGCGCTGTACCCAAAGAAATTCCGCTCACATCTTTTTCTATTCTCATGGCGCGTCAAAAGGGCAATTTAAGCGGATTAGCCGCCGGCGCCAAAGCCGTGGAGAATTTGAAGCCGGGCGATAAGGTTTTGATAGCCGAGGCCTGTACTCATGTTTGTCAGGCAGAGGATATCGGCAGAGTCAAGATTCCGGCTTGGCTGAATAAGAAAGTCGGCGGCGAGCTGGACTATGAATGGTATACGGGAGATTCTTTCCCGGAAGACGTTTCAGCGTACCAACTTGTTATTCACTGCGGAGCCTGCATGATTAACCGCCGAGCTATGCTGAGCCGCCAGAGAAAATGCGCCGAGGCAGGCGTGCCGATTGTTAACTACGGCGTTCTGATTTCTTATTTACACGGAATCATGGGTCGCGCTATGTCGCCAATGCAAGACAACTAAACGAAGAGCCCGGATTTCCGGGCTCTCTCATCTTTAGATGTCGAGATCGACGTCTGTGTGTTTTAGTTTTTGGCCGTGTTCACGGGTAACGTGGAAGGCGACCTGAGGCCAATGTTTCTGCGTTGTCTGCAGGTTGTAGATGCTGGTGGCAAGGTAAACGGTGTTGCCGTCTGCATCCTTAGCTAAACGCATTCCCTGTTCCTTCTCAAAATCCTTACGGGTCTGCTCATCGGGGTAGGTCACCCAGCGAGCCGTAGAAACGGGCGTGTTTTCGTAGATTGCGTCAACGTTGTATTCCGTTGCCAGGCGCTGAGCCACGATTTCGAACTGAAGCTGGCCGACAGCGCCGAGGTAAAGGTTACCGAGTTCATCTTCAAAGACCTGAATCGCGCCTTCTTCGCCGAGTTCTTTCAGACCCTTATGAAGCTGTTTGGCTTTGAAAGGATCTTTCGGACGAGCACTGCGGAAGAGTTCCGGAGCGAAGTATGGGATGCCGGTAAAGCCGAGCACTTCGCCCTGCGTGAGCGTATCGCCGATGTGGAGCTGACCATGGTTGTAGATACCGATGATGTCGCCGGCAACGGCATCGGTCATCAGCACGCGGTCGTTGGCCATGAAGGTGAGGGCGTTCGGGATCTTCATCTCTTTGCCTTCGCGGACATGGAATACTTTCATACCCGGCTGGTATTCGCCGGAGCAGACGCGGAAGAATGCGATACGGTCGCGGTGCTTCGGATCCATGTTGGCCTGAATCTTGAACACAAAGCCGGAGAACTTGGCCTCATCGGGTTCTACCATCCGTTTTCCTGCGTCGCGAGGCTGAGGTGTCGGGGCCCAATTCACCAGGGCATTCAGCACGTCCTCAACGCCGAAGTTATTGACACCGGAACCGAAGAATACCGGCGTCTGAGAGCCTTCCAAGAATCGTTCAAGAGAGAACGGCTCACTGGCGCCTTGAATCAGTTCGATGCTTTCGCGAACATAATCCATTTCCAGCGGGAAGAGTTCGTCGAGGCGAGGATTGTCGAGTCCTTCGATTACTTCAACGTCGTCGGAGAGCTTTTCTCCGCCCGGCGTGAAGCGCTTCATGCGATTATCGAGCAGGGAAAAGACACCGCGGAATGTTTTGCCCATGCCGACAGGCCAGGTGATCGGAGCACAGTCGATCTTCAGAACATTTTCAATCTCGCCGAGCAAATCAATCGGATCCTGAACTTCTCGGTCGAGTTTGTTGATGAACGTAATGATCGGAGTCTTGCGCATACGGCAGACTTCGAGCAGTTTGATGGTTTGTGCTTCCACGCCCTTGGCGGCATCGATGACCATGACGGCGCAGTCCACCGCCGTTAAGACGCGGTAGGTGTCTTCCGAGAAGTCTTCGTGTCCCGGGGTATCCAGTAAGTTGATGACATGATCGTTGTATTCAAACTGCATCACCGAGCTTGTGACGGAAATACCGCGCTGCTTTTCAACTTCCATCCAGTCACTGGTTGCATGACGGCCCGCCTTTCTGCCTTTCACGGCTCCGGCCATCTGAATCGCTCCGCCGAAAAGCAGAAGCTTTTCCGTTAATGTGGTTTTACCCGCGTCAGGGTGAGAGATGATTGCGAAGGTTCTTCGTCTTCTTACTTGTTTCTGTGCCTGCGGACTTAACAAAGCCATTTTGTTCAGAATCCTATACTTATCTGTAGCCGAGAATTGTAGATCAAAGGATGGAGATTCAAATGTCAACGAATGAAAAAGTGAGGGTTTGTGAACGAAATTTAACTAATTGAGCTACTAGAATTATCAGGATTAATTCCTAGATACGCTCCAAATGACACAAAACTACTTTCCACGTTGGAAAGTCAAGACGGAAGGCACAATTGCGCCTGATGAAACACTCCCTCTTGGCCAAACCCTGGCAATGGGCATCCAACACGTCGTCATCATGTTCGGTTCCACGGTGCTCGCGCCGTTGATTATGGGTTTGGATCCCAATGTCGCGATCTTCATGAGCGGCGTCGGAACGCTTTTATTCTTCTTAATTGTCGGCGGTCGAGTTCCGAGTTACTTGGGCTCGAGCTTTGCTTTTATCGGCGTGGTCATCGCGGCCACAGGATATGCCGGTACAGGGCCTAACCCCAACATACCGATCGCTATGGGCGGTGTGATTGCCTGCGGCGTGGTATACGCAATTGTGGGTCTTATCGTAATGTGGACCGGCGTGGGCTGGATTGAACGTCTGATGCCTCCGGTTGTGACCGGCGCCATTGTGATGACGATCGGTTTGAACCTAGCTCCGGTTGCCGTTAAAGGCATGGGTGCCACCAACTTTGAGCAGTGGTATGCGGCTGCAGCGGTCCTGATCATGGGTTTTGTCGCGGTTTACCTTCGAGGATTCCTGCAGAAGCTGCTGATTCTCGTGGGCATTGTGATTGCCTATATTCTTTACTGGCTGCTCACCAATGTGATGGCTCTGGGCAAGCCGATTGACTTCCAGCCGCTGATTAATGCCAGCTGGGTCGGAGTTCCCAATTTCTCCGCTCCGGTTTTCCAGCCGGAAGCCATGATCCTGATCGTGCCGGTAGTTGTGATCCTGATCGCTGAAAACCTCGGTCATATCAAAGCCGTTAACGTGATGACGCACCGCAACCTCGACCCGTATATCGGGCGCAGCTTCTTCGGGGACGGTTTGGCGACGATCCTTGCCGGTTTTGTCGGCGGTCCCGGTGTGACGACCTACGGTGAAAATATCGGTGTGATGGCTGCGACTCGGGTTTATTCCACGCTGATCTTCCCGGTTGCAGGCTGCTTTGCCATTATGCTCAGCTTCTCACCGAAGTTCGGTGCCTTGATACAAACGATTCCCGGACCGCTGCTCGGTGCCGTTTCCGTGATTGTTTTCGGTTTCATTGCCGCCGCCGGTGTGCGGATCATGATTGAAAACCAGATCGATCTGGCTTCCAGCAAGAATCTGATTGTGACGGCTGTTACGCTGATCATCGGTGCCGGCGACTTCTCGCTGAAAATCGGCGGATTCGGCCTCGGCGGTATCGGAACAGCAACTGTTGCAGCTATTCTTCTGAACCTGATTATGGAAGATAGGAAACTCAAAAAAGAGCAGTGATTTTTTGAGAGAATTCGAAGACGGTTTTTCGGCATTGAGCGATCGGCTCAATGTCGTGAAAACCGTTTTTTGTTGTAGATTGCAGTCGTTATGGAATGCTGAGTGCGACCAAACGCATTGCTTTGAGGAAGTTGAATGGACAGCAGCTTTGCCGAGAGATTAGTTGCCTGGCAGAAAAAATACGGTAGAAACAATCTTCCGTGGCAGAAAAGCCATGATCCTTATGTCCGCTGGCTTGCGGAAATCATGCTTCAGCAGACGCAGGTAAAGACCGTTATTCCTTATTTCGATCGTTTTATAGAACGGTTTCCGACGGTGCAGGATCTCGCCGAAGCGCCGGAGGAAGAGGTCATGAAGCTCTGGGCGGGACTTGGGTATTACAGCCGCGCCAGAAATCTGCACAAGTGTGCAAAAGAGGTTCAGTGTCGTTTCAACGGCAGCTTCCCCATTGAACTTTCGGATCTGGAGTCGCTGCCCGGTATCGGCGTTTCAACTGCGGCCGCGATTCGAAGCGCCGCAACAGACGAGCCCTGTGCCATTCTTGATGGAAATGTGAAGCGGGTACTGGCACGCCACGGCATGATCGGCAAAGGTCTGACACCACGCGAGACTGAAAATCTTCTGTGGGCAGATGCGCGTTCCAAGACGCCTCTAAAGGAAGGCCGCACCTATGCTCAGGCCGTGATGGATCTCGGAGCGACGGTTTGCACCAGGACAAAACCTCTGTGCGCCTTGTGCCCTGTCAATCAAGACTGCAAAGCTTTTCAGACGGACAGTCAGTTGGAATTTCCTGTAAAGAAGGTCAGGGCCCCGGTGCCGGAAGAGATATTGAATCTCGCTGTTTACACCGACGGAAACGAAGTTTATTTGCTCAGGAAGTCAGAACGCTACTGGAAGGGACTGTGGACCCTTCCTCAGCTTCGGGACGAAGAGGCAGAGCAATCCGAAGAAGTCCTCCCGGCCATTGAGCATCGGCTGACACACCTGCTGCTTAGGATTTATCCCGTCCGGCTGCCGATCCCCGCAAAAATTCCCGCTGCGTGGAAAGCGTTTACGAAGGAACAAATAAAGACAGAGGCGCTCCCTACCCCTATTCGAAAACTGCTACTGGAAGTACTTTAGTCTTTGGAGGCGACGGCGTCCAAAGTACGATGGCGAACGATGACACCTTCGTATGACTTGGAAAAGTGTCGGGCCAATGTTTCCGCGATATAGACGGAGCGGTGCTGACCGCCGGTGCAGCCGATCGAGACCGTAAGATAGTGTCGGTTCTGAGCTTCGTAAGACGGGAGCCATTTCTCCACGAAGTTCTGAATATCGGAAATCATTTCCTGAACTTCGGGTTTTGAACGCAGGTAATCAATCACCGGCTGGTCCTTGCCGGTGTACTTTCGAAGATCTTCTTCCCAGTAAGGGTTGGGCAGACAGCGGACGTCAAAAACGAGGTCGCTCGCCATCGGAAGACCGCGCTTAAATCCAAAGGACTCAAACGTCAGGAGGATACGGCCCTTCTTTGCTCTGACGAAATTACGGATCCAGTGGTTCAGCGTATTAGGCAGCATGCCGGTTGTGTCGATGATGTGAGAAAACCCGACAAACGGTTCCAGCATTTTCCTTTCTTTTTCAATGGCCTCAACCAAAGTTTCCGGGCCTGAGGATGAGCGCTGCGATAAAGGGTGCTGACGACGAGTTTCGGAATATCTTTGGACGAGCGCATCGGTAGAAGCCGTCAAGCAGAGAACTCGGATATCGACGTTATGCTCTTTCAGTGTTTTGAAGCTTTTCGAAATCTCCGGAATGGAAGCGTCGCTGCGGGAATCCAAGGAAACCGCCAGTAGGTCTCGGCCGACAGAATGGAGATGCTCTGCGACCGGAACCAAATAGTTACCGGGCAGATTGTCGATGCAGTAATAGCCGAGGTCTTCGAGCTGTCTTAATGCAATGGATTTTCCGCTGCCGGAAAGGCCCGTGACGACAATAAGCTGCATATCCGTTTAACGGTTAAAAACCGTCCTCCTGCTCCATGAGTTTACGTTGGCGATCAAAAAATTCCTGAATGGTATTGATGCCTCTGAGCTGAAGAATAGCACTGCGCACGGCTGCTTCAACGAGGACGGCCAAGTTTCTGCCGCCGCCCACAGGGATAATCATTTTGCGGATGGGCTGACCGAGAACTTCTGTAAAGAGTTCTGTTTCCGGGAGACGCTCCATCAGCTCTCCTTGATCGAACTGTTTCAGTTCGGCGACGAGGTTAAGACGCATTTTTCTGCGTACTGAAGTCTCTCCGAAAATCGTTTTGATATCCAGCAGTCCGATACCGCGAACTTCGAGGAGGTTTGCCAAAAGGGCAGGAGCAGAGCCTTCCACCCAGTCGGGCGCTCTTTGAATGAAATCCACCACGTCGTCAGCTACAAGGCCGTGGCCGCGGGTGACGAGTTCAAGACCGAGTTCACTTTTACCGATGCCGCTTTGGCCGGAGAGCAGTATGCCCATGCCGAATACGTCCATGAAGACGCCGTGCATAGAGCAGCTCGGCGCGAGAAGCTTAACGATGTTGTGACGGACAAAAGTCAAGACCTTTTCAGGTGGCTCTGAGGTTCCAAAGACGGGAAGATTGGTATCGATCAGCGGCTGGATCATATCGTCCGGAAGAGCTAAATCCAGGCACACTACCAGACCCAAGGATTTGTTTTCGACAAGTTTCTGCAGAAAGCCGACTCGGGCGTCATGCGAAATTTGATTAAAAAATTCTATTTCTGCCGGTCCGATAATGTGGAGGCGGTCAGGATGAATAATGTTCAGGAAGCCGACACAGAGGGTTGGGTATTGTTTTGCCTTTTCCGTCAGGAAAAGCTTTTCGTTGGCATGTGACTGACCGTACAGCCAACTGATATTGAACTTCTTTTTGCAAAGGTTGAAAAGCTGTTGGTAGGTTGCCATAAATGTCGGCTCTGAAAACTAGACTTTATCGGATGGTTGAACACTGCACCAGCTTCTTAGTGCGCCGCAGAAGGTATCCGCCGAAGACGCGGTTAAAAGTTTTTCACGCAATGCATCGTCGGAAAAAACTTCGGCCGCGGCAGCTAAAAGGGCTAAATGTTCGCTGGCAGCATCTTCCGGGGCAATGAGGAAGAAGAACGCGCTGACCGACGGTTCGCCCGGACGGTCGCTCTCAAGTTCGCCGTGCAGCTTAACAAAGAGGCAGCAGGGCTCCTTAATGTTTGGGAGACGGCAGTGGGGAAGCGCAATCCCGTGGTCGAGGTAGGTTGACCCCAATCTTTCACGGGCAAACAAGCCGTCGAAAATCTCTTTTTTGTCGAGACCGTAGAGCAGGCTCAGTGTTTGGGAAGCCTGTTCAAAGATTCGTTTTTTACTGCTGGGAGAGATCCCGAGCAGCACATTGTCTGGTTTTAACAGACTGCACAAACCGTTCATAAAATTGAGTTAACTTTTGACAGCCTTCCATTCTAAAGCACATCGGCATTAGTCGAGATTTTTTCGTTCGGAGGCGGGGGCAATCCCGAGGGCTTCACGATATTTGGCTACTGTTCGTCGTGCCACGCTAAAACCCTGCTGTTCAAGAGCAGACGCAATTTTTGCATCGGAAAGTGGTTTGGCCTTTGGCTCTTGGTCGACAAGGCGTTTCAGCGCGGCCTTAACAGCGGCAGCAGAGGCTGCCTCGCCGCTGTCCGAAGGTCCTACGGAAGAGCTGAAGAAATATTTCAGTTCAAACACCCCGAGCGGACAGATGAGGTACTTGCCGCTGCACGCACGGGAGACCGTGGATTCATGCAGCTCGGTTTCATCGGCAATTTGGCGGAGCACCAAAGGACGCAGGGCTGAAGGACCTTTATCAAAAAAAGCCTCCTGGTGCGCCAGAATCGCCCGAGCCACTTTCAGCAGTGTCTTCTCCCGCTGCTCGATACTGTGCAGAAGCTCGCGGGCCTCTGTCAGCCGTCCTTTCCAAAGCTGCATCGTCTCTTTGTCTTTGCTTTGGACAACGGCTTGGGCGTAGCTATCATTCAGGCGAATTTTTGATCCTGAGCGGCTGATCAGCCGTACGGTCCAGCGTCCCTGAATCTTCGCGACAGCAACTTCAGGAATGACGAAGTTTATTTTGTCGGCAGAAAACTCTGCAGCAGGCCTGGGTGTTAGCCGACCGATCACTTCAAGGACAGATTTGATTTCTTCAGAGGAGCAGCTGAGTTTATTCTTTAACTCGTCATAGCGATGCTTTGCGACAAGCGTTAAATGATCCCGAAGCGTTTCTTCAGTCAGTTTTGCAAGCTCGGGGGCAAGGAGTTTGCGATTGAGCAAATGTTTCAGCTGCAGCAGTAAAGAGTCGCTGACATCTTTTGCCCCGATGCCGGGAGGATCGAAGCTTTGCAGGATGGAGAGAGCAATGCGCCAATCCTCGGGGTCTGCTTCTTCTTGGAAAGGTGCGCTTTGAGCGATTTCCTCTAAGCTTTCGGGAAGGAATCCGTCATTGTCGAGGCAGCCGATGAGCCAGCGTAAAAGTCCGGAATCTTTTTCAGAGAGCGGCAAGCAGCCGGCCTGTTCAAGGAGGTGGCTGGAAAGTGTTTTTTCTGCCGGAGTTTCCCATTCTTCCGGGTCATCTCCTTCGGCATTCCAATAAAGTTCCTGGTCGCCTTCAGAGGCGTTGTTTTCAAAAGTTTCCTCGGAGGATTCGCAAATTTCGAGAAGAGGATTGTCCTCAAGGGCATCGCTGATCTTCTGTGACAGTTCCAAGGTGGAGAGCTGGAGTACCTGGAGCGTTTGCCGCATCTGCGGTGTAAGCGTGAGGTGCTGGCTCGGGACCAGATTTAGCGATGCCGCCATGACGCAGCTCCTACATTGTGAAGTTATCGCCTAAATAAGCGTTGCGGACCTGAGGATTTTCAACGATGGCTTCCGGCTTGCCCTGGGCAAGGACGCTGCCGTTGCTGATGATATAAGCGTGGTCGCAAATACCCAAGGTTTCGCGAACATTGTGGTCGGTGATCAAAACACCGATGCCTCTTTCCTTCAGGAAATGCACGATGCGCTGAATTTCAATCACCGCAATCGGGTCGACACCGGCAAACGGTTCGTCGAGCAAAATAAAACGAGGACGAGCGGCCAGGGCGCGGGCGATTTCAGTGCGACGGCGTTCCCCGCCGGAAACCGTCGGCGCCAAGTTCTTGCGAATACCGGTAATTTGGAGTTCGTTTAAAAGTTTTTCAAGTTCTTCTTTGATTTGCTTTTTGGTAAACGGACTGCCGTCTTCATTGGTCTGCAGTTCAAGAATGGCTTGAATATTTTCTTCAACGGTCAGCGTCCTAAAAACGCTGTTTTCCTGAGGAAGGTAGGTAATACCGATGCGGGCGCGCTTGTAGATGGGAAGGTGCTGGATCGACTCGCCGTTTAGGAGAATCTGCCCTCCGTTGGCCGCCACAAGTCCCACGATCATATAGAACGTCGTGGTCTTTCCGGCTCCGTTTGGTCCTAAGAGACCGACGACTTCACCGCTTTTAATAGATAAAGAAACATCTTTGACCACGGTCCTCGGGCCGTAAATTTTCTTAAGGTTTTTGACCTCAAGTACGTTGATTTGATGTTTCTGCAGGTTTACTCCGTCTGTCATGGAGAGACTCTCCTGCTTCCTTGAAGTTCGAGCGGCTTGCCTGCGTCCACGTTGGAGTCGCGAGGTGCAATGACGGTAGAGACGCGGCCTGAAGGTCCTTTAGCTTTGTTTCCGTCAATAATCGCCGTTGAATTCGTCAGGTTATAAGTAATCTTGTCGCCCTTGCTTTCGTCTTTGAGGACACCATTTTCGCTGCGTGCGACTTCGGCGCGATGCGTCAGAATCAGCACATTGCGTTTTTCGTCATAAGTGAGCTCGTCGCCCTTGCCGTGCATCCATTCTTCAACGCCGGGTGTCTTTTGATCGCGGCGCTGTTTGAAAGTAACCAACTTTCCTTTCAGAGGCGTCATAACGGCATGACGGTAACCCTGCGGATCTACGGTAAGCACGAGTTTGTTGCCGTGAATCTCTAAGGTTCCTTGATGAACTGCAACGTCCCCCGTATAAATTGCGACTTGCTTGACATCGTCGCCGTCAAATTTATCGGAAAAGATTTGGATTGGCTGTTCGGAATCGGCTGTTTCAGCGTGTGCCGTACCGAAGGAAAGCAGCCCGAGTGCGCAAAAGAACCAGATCGGCAGAAGCTTCATTTTTGTGTAATCAGTGACGGAAGTTTAAGCAGTTAGGACATTCTATCTTACTCGCGCGGTCAAGCGAAAGCCGAGAACAAAACAGCCGCGAAACGAGCTTTAGAAAGTCGGAACGCGGCCGTTGTCAGAGGAGGTTAAGGCTGCTTGCGCTCAACCTCTTTCACAGTTTTGGGCTGGATGACAGTCTGAACTCTGGAACGAAGTTTGAAGGTTCGGTCGACATTGTCGTAATCCATTCCAACACCGTGAGAAGTGTCTTCTCCGCGAGTGAGCGCGACGGGTTTATCGGATTTATAAGTGTCCGTGTCCGGATAGGCATCGAGCTGAGAGGTCAGAAGGCGACTTGCCGGGGCGTCTTTAGTGGCCGCCTGACGAATGTCCACATTGTCGTAGAAATGAATTACGGCACCTCCGTCCACCATTGTGGCTCGGTCGGATTTCGCAGTGATTTGGGCCTCATTCGGGTTGAGCGATGCATATTCAGGGAACTTCGCATTGGCGTGTCCGTCCGAGTAATGCTCGACTTCTTTGGCGAAGACCTTTGCTTTTGCGATTCCGTCATCGTCAAACTGAGTGATTGTGATGTCTCTCGCAATGAAGTCCGGTGAGTTCAGATCGGAAAGGTGCGTCACGTTCTCGAGTTCTGCTTTGACGGAATACCAATAGCTCATGGCGCAAAGCGTCACCAAGAGAGCAATAGCGATCAGAGAGGTCAGTCGGTCGCGCATAGCTTAGAGCTCAGTGTTAAAACGTTTCATGACGGCTTCTTCAAAACGTCCTTGCGACTTCAGAATGAATTCTGCAAGTTCGCGGACGGCACCGTGTCCGCCGGGGAAGCGTGAGACCCAGCGAGCTTTTTTCAGAGCCACAACAGAAGCGTCCGACGGGGCGCAGGAGAGGGCAACCAGCGGGAAGAGGCACAAATCGGGAATGTCGTCGCCCATATAAGCGGTTTCTTCCGGAGAGACACCTGCCTTGCGGCAGATTTCGGCTAAACCTTCGCGTTTATCCTTTTGTCCTTGCATTAAAAGCGTGATACCGAGTTCCTTTGCGCGTTCAATGACGATGTCGGACTGTCTGCCGGTGCAGATGGCAACCTGAATTCCGCAGTCCTGTAGGAACTTAATTCCGAGACCGTCTCTGACGTAGAACTGCTTGAAGAGCTCGCCTTGCCCGGAAATGATGATGGAGCCGTCCGTCAGCACGCCGTCGACATCCAGACAAACAAGCTTAATTTTTTTAGCAATCGCTTCTGCTTTCATCAGATTACCTTTGCGGTCATAAGGTCGTGGATGTGGAGCGCACCGATCAGCCGATCGCTGTCGTCGACAACCAGCAGCTGGTTCCTTAAAGTGCTGTTGAGAATTTTAGCGGCTTCAGCAGCCAATGCCTGAGGCTGTATCGTTGTGGGATTGGGTGTCATCACATCGCGGATTTTCAGCGGACGGATGTCACCGACACGCTCGATCAAGCGTCTTAAATCGCCTTCGGTAAAGATACCTTTGACTTTATCCGTTTCGTCCACGATGGCGGTCATACCGATCTTTTTCTTCGTAATTTCTTTTACTGCGTCCATCACTGACGCATCAATTCGAACGACCGGTGTGGCCTCTCCGCTGCGCATGACATCCCTGACATGGGTAAGAAGACGTCGTCCGAGCGCGCCGCCCGGATGGGAGCGCGCAAAGTCTTCCGGTCCGAATCCTTTAGCGTCTAAACAGGCAACGGCCAGAGCATCGCCCATAGCAAGCGTTGCAGTCGTGGAAGATGTAGGGGCTAAATTCAGAGGGCAAGCTTCTCGTGAAACATGTACGTTGAGATTGACGGTTGCTTCCTTTGCCAGCGTGTTGTCATCGGAGCCCGTAATGGAAATCACCGGTGCACCTTCGCGGATGACCGTCGGGATGATAGTCAGCAGCTCAGAGGTGGTGCCGGAGTAGGAAATGGCAATGACGACATCGTCTTTGGTGATCATGCCTAGATCGCCGTGTGCGGCTTCTGCGGCATGGACGAAGAAAGCAGGGGATCCGGTTGAAGCAAGTGTGGCAGCAATCTTGCGTGCAATGTGGCCGCTTTTGCCGACGCCGCTGACAACAACACGTCCTTTGCAGTTCAGAATCAGAGTGACGGCTTTTACAAAAGTCTCATCGAGTCTTCCTGCGATGGCTTCGAGTTCTTTTGCTTCTTCAAGAAGGACGTGACGTCCTAAGTTCAAAATTCCCTTTTCAGAAATCTCAGGTTTCATTCCTCTCTCCGAAGAGAAAGCGATCCGCTTCCTCTTTTAATCATTTATCAGTAGTCACGCAGGACGGAAAATTGAGTAGTTTTCGAGATACAAGAAGCCTGCGGTTTTCGTGCAAAACATTATAGAGACAGGAGTTTGAATCTGCCTGTCGTCTTACGGTCGGCAACAAAAAGAAGGCGGTTAGTGCTGGAGAATTTTTGCGAGGAAGCGCTGAGCTCTTTCGCTGCGCGGTGTGGAGAAAAACTCTTCCTTAGGAGCTTCTTCCACGATTTCTCCGGCATCCATGAATACGACGCGGTCGGCCACTTTTCGGGCAAAGCCCATCTCATGGGTAACGACCATCATGGTCATACCGTCCTTGGCCAGATTGATCATGACATCGAGCACTTCATTGATCATTTCCGGGTCAAGCGCAGAAGTCGGTTCGTCAAAGAGCATGCAGATCGGATCCATTGCAAGAGCGCGGGCGATGGCCACACGCTGCTGCTGACCGCCGGAAAGTTGAGGAGGAAATTTATCGGCATGCTTGATAAGACCGACACGATCCAAGAGTTCCATACCTCTCTTGTTTGCCTGATCGCGAGAACGCTTGAGGACCTTCATCTGGGCAAGCGTCAGATTGTCCCTAATGGTGAGATGCGGGAAGAGCTCGAAGTGCTGAAAAACCATGCCTACGTGCGCTCTGAGTTTCGGAAGGTTCGTGTGAGGATCTCCGATATTGATGTTGTTCACGTAGATGGTGCCTTCTTGGAAATCTTCTAAGCCGTTGACGGTTTTGATAAGTGTGGACTTACCGGAGCCCGAGGGACCGCAGATGACGACCACTTCGCCTTTTTTAACGGAGGTGGAACAGTTTTTAAGAACCTGGAAATCTCCGTACCATTTACTGACGTTCTCGATCCTAATCATCTAGTTAATGTCCTTTTCGGCCGGCACCTCAACTTAACAGAGGTGCAGGAAATACTGCATTTACAAGTTAAATTCGATTTCCCATTTTAGCGAAATGCACACTAAACCTTGCTGCTCAGAAGTTGATTTAGAAGTTCGATTATTCTTCTGCAGCGAGGTGAGGCGAATAAGATACAAAACACCATACGTCGCAAATAAATCGAGGACTAAACGAATTAGAATTTTTGAGTCTTGAAACTTTGAAGAGAAAAAGAAAATGAAAAACTTAGTAGAAAAGCTGCCGGATCAGCAGCCCGCCTTACGCGTGATGGCTATGCCTCCGGATACCAATCAGTACGGAGACGTTTTCGGCGGCTGGATTATGAGTCAGGTTGACTTGGCGGGCTCCTCCATCGCTTCGCGTGTCGCAAACAGTCGAACTGCTACGGTTGCCGTGACAAGTTTCACATTCAAGGAGCCTGTCTGGGTCGGAGACGTGGTCTCTTTCTACGCAACGGTACTTAAAGTCGGTACGAGTTCCATCACAGTAGACGTCACTGTTTTTGCGGAAAGGCTGCACAAAGACAACCACCGTATCGTCAAAGTGACGGAGGCTCAGCTGGTCTTTGTGGCCTTAAATAAAGACGGGCGCCCTCAGCCCGTCTACAGAGCGGACAATCCTGCGCCCGAAAAAACAGAATAGAAAACTATTCAGCAAACTTCGGCTGACGTTTTTCCATGAAAGCGCTGAAAGCTTCCTTGCTTTCGGCGCTTCCTTCTAAATGGGAGGCCGCTTCTTCTTCAAGCTTGCGCTGTTCTGATAAACCGGACATATAGGCGGCTTTAAGCAGTCTCTTTGTGGCAGCCATAGCTTCGGGCGGTAAGGAAGCCAGACGCAGCGCGGCGGCGCCGGCGACGGTCATGACTTTGTCGTCTTCAACGATATGGTTGACGAGCCCCATAGCGACAGCTTCGGCAGCAGAAATCGGTTCGGAAAGAAGTAGTTTCTGAGCGGCAAGTTTGTAGCCGCCGCTCTTTACGGCCAATAGGCTTACGCCGTAACGGGGCGTCTGTCCCAACGCCAAACCCGGCATTGAGAAAAGGGCGTGTTCACCGGCAAAGACGAGATCGCAGTGATAAAGCATTGCGGCGCCCTGACTGACAGCGGGACCGCTCACGGCTGCGACAACCGGTTTAGAAAGTGCATCGAGCGCATCGATGACTTTCTGAAATTCATTAAAAATCGGTGTGTTTTCCGCCAACTGCTCTTCAATATCTAAGCCTGCGCAGAAAACATTGTTGTGTCCGCACAAAACGATGCTGCGTACACGTGTGTCGTCGTTGAGTTCAAGGAACTCTCTGGCCAAATCCTTGCAGAGTTCTGAGCTGAGAGTGTTTCGTTTTTCAGGGCGGTCGATTGCGACTTGGGCAATCCTGCCTTCAATCGTTGTAACAATAGGCATTTTGTTTCCTTCAAAGTTCCGCTTATTTTGGCGCTTCTAAGCAAGGGCCGAGATTTATTTTCACTAATTCGAGACTTTCACATTATCCAGAGTAAAGAGATCGATATTCGGGTCGTCCTCGTCCGTCGTACGGACATAGCCGCGCTTGGTCATCATGCCGTGCATGTTCTCGTTGTCTTTGAGCACATAGCCCACGACTTTCTCCAATCCTCTGCGGCGAGCCTCAGCTTCAATTTCGTCCATCAGCAGCGTTGCAAGTCCGCGGCCCTGCCAATCGTCTCTGACCGAAATTCCAAACTCTGCGGAAGTGCGGTTGGGTAGCTGAGACAGGCGGGCTTCGGCAATAATATCGCCGGAGTCGGAGTTCGGATCCACGGCAAAAATAGAGAAGGAACGATCCGGATCGGATGAGACTGCCGAAACGGCAATCGACTCCAGCGAACTCGTCAGACTATGGAAGCGCAGTCTGCGGGATTGATCGGAGAGGCTTCCAAGGTATTTCAAGAAATTTTCTTTATCTTCCGGCGCGGCATTTTTAATCTTGACCATACCGTATTTTCCGCGGACGTTCTTCTCAAAACTCGGGCGGTACGGGAAGATTAAGTGCGAAGCATTTTCGTCGGCTGTCAGCGTATCGGATCCTATGACGCAATGCGCATCTAAAACGATGGCATGACCTTTTCCGCAAAGAAGCGGATCGATATCGATGGATCGGACGGCAGGAATTTCTACGGCAAGCTGTGACAGACGAATCAATGCGGTCACAATGGGTTCAGGGTCGCAGGACGCAAGTCCCTGGAAATCGCCTAAGAATGTTTTAAAAGGTTCAGAGGAGATCATATCCTGCGCTTCTTTGAGCGAAAGCGGTGCAAAGTTAAAGACGGTGTCTTTAAAAATCTTTCCGTAGAGGCCGCCGATACCCAAATAAACGATGGGGCCGAAATGACGCGTCAGTTTCATGCCGATGCGCAGTTCGCGGCGGTTGTTCGTATCCAGTGTTTTTTGAAGGAATACGCCGAAGCCTTCTTCTGGTTGACCGAGATGAACGGCTCGCTCCGACATATTTTTCCAAGCGCCTTTAAGTTCGCGTTCATTGCGGATTCCCAGAATCACGCCCTTGGCATCGCTCTTTGAAAGAACGCCGTCCATGCGCAGCTTCATGGCGACGGGATACCCGAGGGCCCGTGCCGCTTCAATAGCCTCACCGAGCGAGCCGGCATAAATTCCGGCCGTGGTTTCAAAGCCGATGCCTGCCAGGAGACGTTTGCTCTCTTCTTCATAGAGGAGATGGCGTCCCTGTCGGCGCGCTGTCTGGATGACTTTGCGGGCGCCCGCAAAGAATGCCGGATCGGAGGGAATGACGGAATAGCTTCCCGGTACGCCATCACTCTTAAATTTACGGAACTGCTCCATCAGTCGAATTGCCCGGCATGCTCCTTTCATGTCATTCATTGCTACGATGCCGTTTTTGCGGAGATGTTTTATGGCCGGGAAGTCGGGTTCCGTTCCGATCCAAACCGTGACAGCAGGCTTTTGAGATTTCTTAAGAATAGGCACCAGTTTTTTGGCTAAATCCAAAGCGTCCAGCGAAGGGTTGGTTACCACGCTCAGCACAATACCTGAGCACTCCGGGCGATTGAGGAGGTAGTCGGTTAAATCCGCGATGGTCGCGGCGTCCATATCCAATCCCATGTTCACCGGATTGGCATAAGGAAAAGTAATTTTGTATTTGTCTCGGAGTTCTTTGGCCACTGTGCTGTCGGGCGTTGCTAACCGCAGGTGGTTGTTGTACGCATGATCGGCCAGCAGAGAGTCCAGTCCTTTGCTGTTAACGAGTCCGTACAGTTCTCCCGAAGTTAGTTCTCTGTGCATAGCAAAGGCCTGGACCGCATAGTTCAGTTCTTTGAGCGAAGTTACAAGAAGCGCACCGGCCCGCACCAGAGCTCTTTCCATGACGCCGTCTTCATCTTCTCGAGCTCCGCTGTTGTTAATGACAATGTCTGCGGATCCCGGCGTCTGTCCGCCTTTTAATAAGATAACCGGCTTATTGGCTGCTGCTAAGCGAATGGCGGAGAGCAGTTTTCTCGGCTGCTGGAAAGACTCGAGATAAAGAACGATACAGCGTGTTTTGCGATCAAAGGCCAGCATGTCCACATAGTCAGCCACTGTAAGGACTTGTTCAAAGCCGGGGTCGATGACGTGGGAAAAACCGCACTGCGCATTAGTGACGTAATCAATAATCGTGCAGGAGAGGCCAGGGGACTGGCTGACGAGCCCGACTTCTCCGGCCGGAGGCAGGGCGGGAAGGTAGCTTAGATTCAGACCTTCCGAGGGCGTCATAAGCCCTAAAGACTGAGGGCCGACGATACGGATCCCTGCTGCTGCAGTCTTGTTGATGGCTTCAATGATCGTTTCAGTCAGATCGGACTTCGGAAATCCCCCGCACAGGAGAATGTTTCTAACGCCTTTTTTAAGACAGCTCTCCAAGGCTTTCGGATAAACGGACGGAGGGCAGACGAGGACGGCTAAATCTACATCTTCTTTTATATCCGTAAGAGCCGCATAAGAAGTTTCACGGCCGATCGTTTTGTATTTCGGATTTACGGGAAAGAGTTTTGCCCGAGGTGAAGCGCTTTTGGCAATTTTCCAAATAAGCGTGCCGAAGCTTCCGCTTCTTGCGCTTGCTCCGACGATGGCGACGGAACGCGGGTTGAACAGCGTATGCAGATAGTGATTGAAGTCCATGGTATTGGCCGATCCAAAAGCCTGACGGAAGTTAAAGTCTAAATCAGGCGGGTAAGTCTGTAGTGAAGCATGTCTCAAAAATGCCAAAGGCGCCTGCAGATTTTTTCGCATCCGAATAAGATTAGAAGCTCAAAGTACGCTTGAGAAGGAGAGTGTGTGAGCGTCGAATCTAATTCCCCGTACACTGTTTTTATTGACGAAGCCGAGCGGCGCGTGGCGGTGTTGGATCAGAGACTTTTGCCCCACCGTGTGGAGTACGTTGATCTTAAAAATGCACAAGAGGCGGCTGAGGCGATCCGCGACATGACGGTTCGCGGAGCCCCTTTGATCGGCGTGACGGGTGCAGCCGGAATGGCTTTGGCCGCAGATGAAAGCACCGAGACAGGATTTTTGATTGAAGCCGCGAACCTTTTAAAGAGTGCGAGGCCGACCGCCGTCAATTTGAACTGGGCCGTCGACTTTATGCTCAAGCGGCTGAAAGGAATGGAGCCCGACCGCAGACGAAAAGCGGCTTGGCACTTAGCCGCCGAGATCTGTGAGCAAGAGCGATCGATGAGTATTCGTCTTGCGCAACACGCTCAAACAATTATTGAGGCGCTTTATTTAAAGCTCGGCAGGCCGCTTAACATCCTCACGCACTGCAACGCCGGAAAGCTTGCGACGGTGGAACTCGGAACCGCAACGGCCGGGATTTATACGGCATTTGAGGCCGGAATTCCGCTGACGGTTTATGCCGATGAAACGCGTCCCCGACTTCAGGGGACGCTGACCGCCTGGGAGCTGAAAGCTGCAGGGGTCCCCGTTTGTTTGATTGCAGATAATGCAGGCGGCGAGCTCATGAGGGAAGGCGGAATCGATCTGGTGATTGTCGGAGCCGACCGCATTGCGGCAAACGGAGATACGGCAAATAAGATCGGAACATACTTAAAAGCGTTGGCAGCGGCAGATAATCAAATTCCTTTTTATGTTGCAGCGCCGATATCGACGTTCGACTGGACGGCAAAGAGCGGAGGAGATATTCCGATTGAAAACCGTTCCGGAGATGAAATACGCTGGGTGCGAGGCATTGATAAACACGGGCATGAGACGGAAGTCTGTATCACTGATCCCGGCATCGCAACCGTGAATCCCGGCTTTGACGTCACACCGGCACGCTTGATTACCGGATTCATTACGGATCGCGGCGTCTTTGTGCCCGAAGACTTGAAAGATTTAAGGGTGAACAGTCATGTTTGAAGATAAGGAAGAAAAGGCGAGAGAGGAAATCATCGACTACGCCTTAAAACTGAGTCGAGCAGGTCTTAATGTCAACAGCAGCGGAAACCTCTCTGTACGGTTTGATTCTCCGGAAAGCAAAGGTTTTTTGATTACGCCGACGGGTCTTCCCTATGACGAAACCGAACCGGAAGATTTGGTGCGGATTTTATTTACGGACAACGGTTGCTATAAGGCGGTAGGAAGCCGCCAGCCTTCATCGGAGTGGAACCTCCATGCTTTTCTTTATCAGGCCCGTCCCGATATCAACGCCGTTGTGCACACGCACTCTCCGTACGCAACCATGCTTTCCTGTTTGGACGAGGCAATTCCTCCGTTCCATTACATGGTTGCGGCCGCCGGAGGCGATACGATTCCCTGCGCACCCTATGCTACGTTCGGTTCCGTAGCGTTAGCGGAGGGCTGCCGCGATACGCTGGGCAAGGATCGCTTGGGGTGCCTCCTTTCGCATCACGGCAGCGTGGCAGGGGGCCGTAACTTGAAGCAGGCTTACGCCGTTGCTTTGGAAATTGAATCGCTTGCTCGGATGTGGATGAATCTTAAGCAGATCGGCGGCTGCCCTCTGATTGATAAAGAAGAGATGGCGCGAGTGAAAGAGCAGTTTAAGACCTACGGACAGCAGGAGAAGGGCCATGAGGAAGGCTGAGGCGCCGGCGCCTAAGTGGTGCACTCCGGAAGGCTCTCCCATTGCATGTACGGAAAAGAATAAGGTGATGGCCGAAAATCTTGAAGAAATCAAAGGGTACCTTCAGGACGCTATCGATGACGCTGTTCTTATGGGATGCTCCGAAGCTTCTTTTCGCAAGGCCTATTTGGACTTGATCCGCAATCTGCATTCCCAATATCCCGAGCAAAAAGCTCAGGCCGGAGAAGAAAATGACAAAGATTTATAAACTGATTTTAGTTTGCTGCGCAGCGCTCTTTTTGTCGGCTTGTGCTCATCCCGACATGATCAAGCTCAACGACACGTACGACTACACTGTTAAAGAGCTCGGTGTCCCCGACTCTACGACACGGCTCCCCGACGGATCGATTCGAATCGTTTATTCCATGCAGCCGATGGGCCAGGCTTCCTACGTGATGATCTTTAACCCGGAAGGCAAATTGATCTTTAAGGATCAGCTTCTGCAGCAAAAATACTTCAACCAGATCAAGCCTAAAGTTCAGGACAGCCAGGATATCTACACGATGTTCGGAAAGCCCTGCGAACAGTGGCACTACAAGAATTTAGGCGAACACACCTATATGTATCGCTACCTCGATGAATCCGGATTCCCGATGGCCTTATGGGTCGATTTTGACGACAAGGATGATAAAGTTCTGCGTTACGTTTTAAGTATTGATCCCTGGGTCCAGAGGGACGCGGATCAGCGAGATTTCTAAAAGTTTTTTCTAGATGCATCCTCCTCAGCAGCACAAGTTCGGATTTAAGGCCTGGATTCCGACGATCGGACTGGCCTTTGCCGCTTTCGTTTTCAACACTTCTGAATTTTTACCCGTCGGCTTATTGCCGAACATTGCAGAATCGATTCATGAGTCTGTCTCAAAGACCGGCCTCATTATTACGGTTTACGCCTGGGTCGTATCTCTGTTGTCGCTCCCGCTGACGATATTGACCGCGAAGCTGGAGCGGCGACGGCTGCTTCTTTGGCTCATCGTGATTTTTGCACTGAGCCATTTCGTGGTTTTGTGGGCCGATACGTTTGAAAAACTCATGGGCGCGCGGATCTGTGTCGCGGTAACGCATTCCATCTTTTGGTCCATCATGACGCCTCTGGCGGCCAGAGTAGCGCCGTTCGGGAAGCAGGCATTTGGTTTAGCGGCCGTGATGGGCGGCTCGATTGTCGCAACGGTGCTTGGCGTTCCGATCGGAACTCATCTCGGACAGCAGGTCGGCTGGCAGGGATCCTTCTTCATTGTGGGTATGGCTGCCGTATTGGTTTGGGTTATTATCTTTTTCTCGCTGCCTGTCTGTACCAGCAACCGGGCCGGTTCTTTAAAGAGCCTGCCGTCCTTGTTTAAGCGTCCGGCGCTTGTACAGCTTTACCTTCTGACCATGGTCGTGATTTTGGGCCAGTTCACGGTGTACTCCTACATCACTCCGATTCTGATGAATGTCGGACACTTGTCTGAGAATGCCACAGTCTGGTTCCTGTTTATTTTCGGTATTGCCGGCATTATCGGAACCGTGATTAGTTCCAGGACGGTGGATAAGCACCGCTCAGGCACTCTGGTGATCCCGATGCTGATCATGATGGTCTGTGTCGGACTGCTGACGGTTACCTCTTCGCATTTCGGTGCTCTGGTCATACTCGGAACTTTCTGGGGCGCTTCGATGACGGCGATCTCGATGGCGTTTCAGACTCTGCTCTTGGATACGGCCCGAGATGCTGCCGACGTGGCGACATCGATGTTTTCCGGCATTTTCAATATCGGTATTGGCGGCGGAGCCTTTATCGGCAGCCGAGTGTCTGCTGAGTTCGGTTTCGCCGCGGTTCCGTATGTCGCCTGTGCACTTATCGGTGTTTGTGTGCTGGCCTGTGCGGCGATTTGGCTGAAGCGAGGCTCGGCGATCTTGCAGACTCGCTAAGACGAATATACGAATACCACACAAATGAAAACGGCCCTCCGTCGGAGGGCCGTGAATCAAAAGAGATTCAAATTATTCCTTCTTGTGCTCGTTGCGCAGACGGATGTGGAGCTCTCTCAATTGTTTTTCATCAACAGGAGAAGGAGCCTGCGTCAGCAAGCACTGTGCACGCTGTGTCTTCGGGAAGGCGATCACGTCACGGATGGAATCAGCACCGCACATCATGGTGACGATACGGTCAAGACCGAATGCTAAGCCGCCATGGGGAGGTGCACCGTACTGGAGAACGTCAAGCAGGAAGCCGAACTTGGCGCGGGCTTCTTCCGGACCGATCTTAAGTGCGTTGAAAACCTTGCTCTGAACATCAGCCTTGTGAATACGAATGGAGCCGCCGCCGATTTCCCAGCCGTTGAGAACCATGTCGTAAGCTTTGGCGAAGCAGTTTTCCGGATCGGTAACGAGTTTGTCTTCGTCGCCGTCTTTCGGGCTTGTGAACGGGTGGTGGCAGGCAACCCAGCGTTCTTCTTCCTCGTCGTACTCGAACATCGGGAAGTCGATAACCCACAGAGGTCTCCAGCCTTCTTCAAACAGGCCGTGGGACTTTCCGAATTCGGAGTGACCGACTTTCAAACGCAGAGCGCCGAGGGAGTCGAAAACGATCTTCTTACGGTCGGCACCGAAGAAAATGACATCTCCGTCCTGTGCACCGGTTCGTTCGATGATGGCCTTGAGGACATCGTCGGAAAGGTTCTTAACGATCGGGCTCTGGAGGCCTTCCCTGCCGGCCTTGACGTCGTTAACTTTGATGTAGGCCAAACCTTTGGCACCGTAGATCTTGACGAAGTCGGTGTAGCCGTCGATTTCGCTGCGCGGCATGGAGGCACCGTGCGGAACACGGAGGGCCATGACGCGGCCGTCGTTGAGTTCGGTAGCGGATCTGAAGACCTTAAAGTCAACGTTGCCCATCAGATCGGTAAGATCTGTGAGTTTGAGCTTGACGCGAAGGTCAGGTTTGTCGGAGCCGTAGTTGTTCATAGCATCCGTCCACAGCATGATGGGGAACGGATTGGGCAGATCGACGTTAATGGCTTCTTTGAAGACAGTGCGGATCAGCTCTTCCATCAAGGCGCGGATTTCAACTTCGTTCAAGAAGCTGGTTTCAATATCCACCTGGGTGAATTCAGGCTGACGATCGGCACGGAGGTCTTCGTCACGGAAGCACTTAACGATCTGGTAGTAGCGGTCAAAGCCTGCGCACATCAGCATCTGTTTGAAGAGCTGGGGAGACTGCGGCAGAGCGTAGAAGTGGCCGTCGTGAATACGAGAGGGAACCAGATAGTCGCGGGCGCCTTCCGGGGTGCTCTTGGTGAGCATCGGAGTTTCGATGTCGATGAAGCCGTGCTTATCAAGGAAACGGCGGAAAGCCATTGCAGCTTTGTAGCGGAGCTTCATGTTGCGTTGCATCGGCAGACGACGAAGGTCGAGCACACGATAAGTCAGACGTGTGGTTTCGGAGAGGTTTTCGTCATCAAGCAGGAAGGGAGGAGGTGCGGAAGGATTCAGGATCTTGAGTTCCTGAGCCAGCACTTCAATGCCGCCGGAGATGAGGTTTTCGTTGCGAGTGCCTTCCGGACGAGCACGAACCAGGCCTTTAACCTCCACAACGAATTCGTTACGGACTTTATCGGCAGTTTCGAAGACGTCGGGACGATCCGGGTCGCAGACGATTTGGACCAGGCCTTCACGATCGCGCAAATCGATGAAAATAACACCGCCGTGGTCGCGGCGGCGATGGGCCCAGCCGTAGAGGGTGACAGTTTGACCGAGGAATTTCTCGTCAATCAAACCTGCATATTCAGTACGCATTAAAAACTCCGCAAAAGCGAGCACTTTTCGTGCTCTATCAATAAATTCCCGTTCATTCTAAACAATGGGTACCCAAAATGACAATTCAGTTGTATGTCTTTCGGATTCGGGAGTAAGGCAAATCACTTATCTTTTTTAGCAGGGCAATTTTCATTGCAGTGGGAGGCAGGCAGGGCGGCAGAAGATCCGCCCTTAAAGTCTGTAGCATACCAACCTTTTCCCTTGAGCTCGAAGCCGGGTGCCGAAAGCTGTTTAACCATCGTTTCCATGTTGCATTTCGGACAATGGGTAATAGGAGCGTCGGAGTATTTCTGCAGAACATCTTTTGTGTAGCCGCAGTTAGAGCACTTGTAAGAGTAGATAGGCATTTCGCTTAAATAATAAAAGCTAAAAAATTTAAAAAAACACGGCAAGGAAGGAGGCTTTCGCCAAGTCACTGGCCGTGCTGCATAAGCTAGACAATTATAGAGCGGCGGGTTTTCTTCCTCACTAACCTTGAGAAGAGATTGAGGACGGCGCCGCGGAAATAAGAAAAGGCCCGCAAAACGCGGGCCGAAAAGACTTATTCAGTCAGACGAGATTATTCGTCTTCATCCTTTCTGTGGTAGTTAGAGGCCAACTCAACCTGGCGCTGCATTGGAACAGGAGCGTATCCGGCCAGTTCCATAGAGTAGCTGCCGGCACCCTGAGTGATGGCGTTCAGGCGGGCGGCATATCCGTCGAGCTCGGACAGAGGCACCGTGCCGGAGATGATCATCATGCCGCCGGCCATGTTGGCGGTACCGGTTACCTGACCTCTGCGGCTGGCGAGGTCGCCCGTGATGTCGCCCATGGCGCTGTCCGGAGCAACGATCTCAACGTCAACGATCGGTTCAAGGATCGTCGGTTTAGCTTTGGACAGGGCGTCAAGCATGGCTTTTCTGCCGGCAGAGACGAAAGCAACTTCCTTGGAGTCCACCGGATGGCTCTTACCGTCATAGACGACAACGCGAACGTCGTGGATCGGGTAACCGGCAACATAGCCTGTATCCAAAGCGTCACGGACACCTTTTTCTACAGCCGGGATGAAGTTGTACGGAATTGCGCCGCCTTTGACTTCGTCAACGAATTCGAAACCGGCTCCGCGTTCACGCGGTTCAATGCGAAGATAGACTTCACCGAACTGGCCGGCGCCGCCTGTCTGCTTCTTGTGGCGAGCGTGACCTTCAGCACCCTGAGCAATGGTTTCACGGTACGGGATGCGAGGTGTACGAGTGTTGACTTCAAGCTTGAACTGCGCAGCCATTCTTTCGAGAACGCTTCTTAAGTGCTGAGCGCTCAGACCGCGAAGAACCGTTTCATTCAAGGTGGTGTCGTGTTCAAGTTCGAGTGTCGGATCTTCGGACAGGAGCTTATGCAGGATGTCGGAGAGACGGCCTTCATCACCGCGGCGAGCCGGAGAAATCGCTAAGCCGAACATGGGTTTCGGGAAGCTCAGCGGTTTCATCTTGATGTTGTCGTGCTCGTGAGAAGCATGGATCACGCTGTCAAACACGAGTTCGTCGACTTTGGCGATAACACCGATGTCGCCCGGCACCAGTTCGCGAACTTCCGTGGTTTCTTTACCCTGAAGAATCATCGGGTGAGAAACTTTGATCGGCTTCTTGTTGTCGTTGACGAACAGCTGATCGTCACGGCGCAGGGTACCCTGGTGAATACGGAACACACCGACCTTGCCGACATACGGGTCATTAACCACCTTGAAGACATGGGCAACAAGAGGAAGGTCAGGATCGGACTTCAGTTCGACGTCGTTTCCGTTTTCATCTGTGAAGAGCGGAGCATTAGCTTCAGAAGGATTCGGGAGGTGACGAACCATCACGTTGATGAGATCATCAACACCGGCGCCGGTCTTGCCGGAGACAAAGCAGATCGGGATGATGTGTCCTTCACGAAGCGCCTGTGTCAGCGGGGCGTGCAGCGTGCTCGGATCGGCTTCGCCTTCTTCAAGGTATTTTTCCATAGCGGCATCGTCGACTTCCACAACCTGTTCGATAAAGGCACGATGGACTTCGGGCACGCTCATGAAGTCGGCTTCACCTTCGTCTTTGGAGAAGCAGTCGATCACGCGAGAGCCGTTGTTGGCGGGCAGGTTAATCGGCATGACTTCCTGACCGAAAGCTTCTCTGAGCTCTTCGACGAGACGCGGCAAATCTAAGTGTTCTGCGTCAATCTTGTTGACGATGATCATGCGGTTGAGGTTGCGCTCTTTGGCCCAATCCATCATGCGGCGCGTCATCAGCTGAATGCCGGCAGTGGCGTCAACTACGATAGCGGCGGTTTTAACCGCGTCGAGGGCACCCAAGGCCTGACCGACGAAATCGGGGTATCCCGGAGTATCAATCATGTGCACGCGAACTTCCTGTCCGTTTGCGTTGTCTGCCTCGAAGTGCGTACAGGCAGCGCGCAGAGAGTGCTGAACCGCTTTTTCGAGCGGGTCGGAGTCGCAGACGGTTGTGCCGCGTTCGACAGAACCGCATGTAATGATCATGCCTGCTTTGGCAAGAATTCCTTCTGCCAAGGTGGTTTTTCCGCTACCGCCATGGCCGACCAAGGCAACTGTTCTGAGATTTTCGGTTGAGAAAATAGGCATGATGCTTTTTCCTTTCTTATGAAATTAATTGACGTATCCTTTGATTGTGGAACAATCAATCGTCTTTGTCGAGAATATTTTGACAAATGACCGATTTTTGCCGAGAGGCGACTTTATCAAACGATGGGAGAAACTTGAGAAATGGCTGAGAAAAAACAATCCTACTGCGCCGGCTGCTCAGAGGCGGAATTAAAGCTCTTTGAGCCGGCAATTGAGCAATTAATCTCTCTGGCTAACGAAGAGATTCTCCCTCGTTTTTTGGCTGGGACAGAAGTTTTCGACAAAAAAGATCACACTCCGGTTACAGCTGCCGATCGCGGTGCCGAAAAAGTGATGCGTGAATGGATTGAGGCGCATTTTCCTGCGCACGGCATCTTCGGAGAGGAGTTTGGAATCAAAGAGGCGTCCGGGGACGGTTTCCCGCACTACCGCTGGATCTTGGATCCGATCGATGGAACTCGTGCTTTTATTCATAATGCTTTCCATTTCGGCACGCTGATTGCCGTAGAGCGCGATGACGGCAACGGATTTCAGCCGATGCTCGGTGTGATTTCGCATCCGCATGTCGGCGTTTGGCTCATCGGAGACGGAAAACGGACGGTTTTGCACGGGCCGGGCAGCCGAGTGCGTCAGGTGCACTGCAAAGAAACAAAGAATCTTGCGGACGCCACTCTTGTTGTGACATCGCATTGGACGACTCCGGAGCAGAAAGGCGGCAAAGAGATGCAGTCCCTCATTGATGAAGTTAAGCTCTATCGCACGTGGGGCGACTGTTTTGGATATTTCTCGGTAGCCACGGGCGGCGCGGACATCATGATTGATCCGGATTTGAATTACTGGGACGTTGCCGCACTGGTGCCGGTTATCGAAGGCAGCGGAGCCAGGCTTGTGAGCTCCAAAGGCGGCAATCCTCTTAAAGATTTATCAGCGGTTGCGACTAATGAATACCTGCTTCCGGAGGTACTTCGTAAGCTCGCTAACTAATGCTTGCTAAATTATTTTGAGTTGTTGCACTTGTTCTCAAAAGACACAATTAATTTCAAACCTTAAATAATTGAAAAGGGAAAACTTTTGGGTTTTTGAGAAACTTGAGGATGAGACAATTTATATAAGAAGTCCCTATGAGAAAGAGTACCGGTCTTGTCCTCTCGCTCTTATTTGGGGCCTTGAGCGGCTGTGTATCCATCCCTCAATTCCAAATAACCGAACAGGATAAAAAAGTAATTCCCAGTCAGTGGAGCGGCAGTCCCGCCCTCGAAACATCGAAGGCTGCCGACCTCTCCGAATGGTGGTCAACTTGGAGCGATCCGGAAATCGCTCGCTTGGTTGCGGCCTCACAGGCGGCCAATACGGATGTTCGATCCTCGCAGGAAAATCTTCGTTATGCGCAAGCCTCGATGACCGTAGCTAATGCCGGCTTGTTCCCGACACTGGACGGTAACTACCGAGCCAGCCGCAGTCATTCTCTCGGCCATGGTTCCAATACCTTTTCTATCGGCCTGAACGTCAGCTGGACAATCGATGCCGGCGGTCGTTTTGCTTCTTCTGAAGCGGCGTTCTCCGACTACCTGTCTTCTCAAGCGAGTTTGGGAGAAGTGCAGACTCGAATCGCTGCTGAAGTGGCCGGTGCCTATGTCAATATGAGGCTTGCCCAGAAGCGGCTGGACGTGGCTCAGGAAAACGCCAAAACCCAGCAGGAAGCACTGGATATCGCCAATTGGCGTTACTTATCCGGACTCGTGCCATCGACCGACGTCGATCAGGCGCGCACTTCTTTTGAGCAGACGCGTGCCTCGATTCCCGTGTATCGCGCTCAGGTCATGCAGTACCGTAATTTGATCGCTCGTCTTATCGGAACCACACCTGAGGCAGTTAACCCGACCTCGACGGCTCCGATTCCTCAGCCGCCGCGAAACCTTGCGCTCAGCATTCCCGGAGAGACGCTTCGCAATCGCCCGGCGGTGCGTATGGCAGAGGCAAAAGTGATGAGCGCACTGGCGCGTTACGCACAGGCTAAGTCGGCCCTGTTTCCGAGCCTCTCAATCGGAGGCTCTTTCGGACTTTCAGGTCCTATCATGGGGCAGCTCGGTGAATGGGGTACACATAATTCGAACGGCTTCGGTTCGCTGACGCTGCCGATCTTCAACGCCGGGTCTCTGATGGCACAGGTTGAGCAGCGCGATGCTCAGGCGGCCCAAGCCAAAATTGACTATGAAGCGAGTCTGCTCGCGGGCGTTCAGGATGTAGAAGACGCACTCAACAAAGTGTGGTCGCAGGAAACTCGTAAAAAATCATTGGTTGTTGCCGAGGAATCGGCACGAAACGCAGCGACAGCCGCACGGCAAAATTACAGCGCCGGTCTTCAAGACTTTACGGTCGTGCTGACGACCCAAAGAACACTGCTGACCGTTCAAGAATCTTTGGCGAGTGCGGAGGCTGAAATCGCCCAAGGCTACATTGATCTCTATACCGCGTTGGGCGGGGGATGGACTATTCCTCAGGAGTTTAAGAATAATGACCGATAATACAAATACAACCAAAGCGCAGAAAACGGATATTGAAGGGCTGCTGGGAGCAGACAAGGTTAAGCCGTTCTACAAACGAGGCGGCTTTTGGCTCGTTCTTCTCGTCTTCTTAGGCATCCTCTTTGCCGTTTACTACTTTTTCTTCAGAGGCAGCCAGGGACAAGTCGGTTTCGTCACACAGCCTCTGACGAAAGGGAATCTCACGGTTGAAGTTTCTGCTAACGGAACGATCAATCCGATCCGTACCGTATCACTGGGCAGTGAACTTTCCGGTATTGTCCGTAAGGTCAATGTCGACGTGAACGACCAGGTCAAAAAAGGCGAAGTACTGATCGAGCTTGACGACACCAAACTGAAAGCTTCGGTAGAGCGAGCCAAGGCAAGCCTGGATCTTTCTAAGGCCACATTAGCGGAATCCCAGGCAACGCTGAAAGAGGCCAAGGCCAAACTCTCGCGTCTGCAGGAAGTCAGACGTCTTTCCGGCGGCAAGAGTCCGAGTAAGACTGAAATTGATGCTCAGGAGGCTTTGGTTGCTAAAGCTCAGGCTTCTGTTCAAAGTGCTCAAGCAAAAATCATGGATAGTGAGCAGGCGCTGAAGTCTGCAGAAAGCGACTTGTCCAAGACACATATCATTTCTCCGATTGACGGCGTTGTTTTAGCCCGTTCCGTTGAGCCGGGCTATGCAGTGGCGGCTTCGCTTCAAGCCGTTGAACTTTTGAAGCTTGCGACCGACCTCAAAGATCTCGAACTGCAGGTCAATGTTGATGAGGCGGATGTCGGAGCGGTGAAACCGGGTCAGAAGGCCAGCTTTACAGTAAGTGCCTATCCTGACCGAAACTTCCCGGCCGAGCTGAAAAAAGTCGCTTTCGGATCGACAAAAACGGACAACGTAGTGACTTACGTCACTTACTTGGATGTTAAAAATCCGGACTTACTGCTTCGTCCGGGAATGACGGCGACCGCAACGATTCGTACCGTTGCCTTAAAAGACGCCCTGCTTGTACCCAATACCGCCCTGAGATTCAGGCCTTCTGTTTCTTCAGACTCAAAGGAGCCGACAATGAATGTTTTCGGACCTCCGATGAGAAGAAGCGTGCGCAAGAGCGCCGGCTCTGTGACAAGCCCGAATGCTTCTCAAAAGAAGGCCGAAGTTTACATAGAGAAAGACGGTCAGGCCGTGCCGGTTCCGCTGGTTGTGGGTTTTACGGACGGTAAGATGACCCAAGTGCTCGAAGGCAAGCTTTCTGCCGGCGATAAAGTCATCGTTGACCAAAGACGCGGAGCGAAATAATGAGCTCCGGAGATAAGCCGCTTGTCCAGTTAATCGGCATCGGCAAGCGGTACGGAACGGGACCGACTGCATTCGATGCACTTCATCATGTGGATTTGAGCATCAATGCCGGAGAATTTGTTGCGATTATGGGGCCGAGCGGCTCAGGAAAATCGACGACGATGAACATCATCGGTGCTTTGGATACGCCGACACGCGGGCAGTATTTATTCAACGGTTTCCACGTCGAACACTTTACGCGGGATCAGCGCGCGCTCTTACGCCGTCAATATTTGGGCTTCGTGTTTCAGGGATTTAATCTGCTGCCGCGTACGAGTGCAATAGAAAACGTAGAACTTCCGCTGCTTTACCGCGGAGAGCCTGCCAAAGTCCGGCATGAAATGGCACTGGAGGCTTTGGATAAGGTCGGCCTGACGCAGTGGAAAGACCACACGCCGGCCGAGCTTTCCGGCGGTCAGCAGCAGCGTGTCGCCATCGCACGAGCGATCGTAACGCACCCGAAACTGCTCCTTGCAGATGAGCCGACGGGAAGTTTGGATTCGCATCGAAGCGTTGAAATCATGAAGCTTCTCCAAAAACTCAACGATGAAGAAGGCATTACGGTTGTATTGGTGACACATGAGCCTGACATGGCCAAATACGCGAAACGTATCGTTCACTTCGTGGACGGTACCGTAGCTTCGGATCAGGAGAACAAACCATGTTAGGCAACGCTCTTCTTCTTGCGCTCAGACAAATATTCCGAAATCCGATGCGGTCGATTCTGACCGTGCTTGGCATTGTGATCGGCGTGGCGGCAGTGATTACGATGGTCACCGTCGGAAACGGTGCGACTCAGCAGGTGCGTGATCAGATTGCCTCATTGGGATCGGACTCGCTGATGATTCGTCCCGGCCAAAGGTTGGGTCCGGGGCAGTCTGTCGGTGCGCCGTCTTTCAAAGAATCGGATGCGGAAGCCTTGGCGACACAAATCGCCGGTATCAAAGCGGTAGCGCCTTCGCGCACATCCACTCAAGTCGTCGTGGCAAACGGTAAGAACTGGTCGACATCCGTGATCGGAACGACCAACGACTATTTTTCCATCAATAATCTGACGATTCAGGAAGGCAGAAATTTTGAGCAGTCTGAGCTTAGGGCCGGAAGTGCGGTCTGCGTCATCGGACAGACGGTTAAAAAAGAGCTCTTTGAAAACCACGATGCTTTGGGCAAACTGCTACGCGTCAAAGGCTTCTCCTGCCAAATCATCGGCGAGCTTGAACAAAAAGGCCAGTCCGGCATGGGAATGGACAAAGACGATGTTGTCATTATTCCTTTGAACACTTTTCAGCGCCGCATCAGCGGAAATGTTCGCATTCCTCTGATTACCGTGGCGGTGGAACCCGGCAGTGATATTGAACGCGTCAAAGAGAGTTCTCGGCTTCTTCTGCGAGAAAGACGCTCTTTGTCGAGTTCTGAGATGGACAACTTCAATATTCTTGACACCTCGGAGCTGATTGAAACGATTTCCAAAACTACGCAGGTGCTGACGATGCTTCTCGGTGCCGTGGCAGCGGTCAGTCTTTTGGTCGGCGGCATCGGCATTATGAACATCATGCTGGTAAGTGTGACGGAGCGCACAAAAGAAATCGGTGTGCGTTTGGCGATCGGCGCGACCGAGCGGGAAGTGCTGCTTCAGTTCCTTGTTGAATCCATCATGCTCGCCTGCTTCGGAGGCCTGCTCGGAGTTATCTTGGCTTTCGGCGCTTCTGTTTTGCTGACGCACTTCATGGGCGTGCCTTTTATTTTCAGTCCCGGCATCAACGTGCTGGCATTCTGCTTTGCCGCGTTTATCGGAATTATTTTCGGTTACTTTCCGGCCCGCAGAGCGGCTCAGCTCGATCCGATCGAGGCCGTTCGCCACGAATAGCTGTTCTCCGGACAAAGAGAAAGCCGCCCGCGGGCGGCTTAACCATATGTGGTCTTGTTAGAACGGAATTTCGTCTGCTTCAAAATCATCCGTCGGCGCGGCCGAAGGAACCGGAGCTGCCGGCTGAGCAGGCGCTGCAGGACGTGCGGCCGGGGCGCCGGAAGTAAATTCAGAGCGGCGCGGAGCGGCCGGAGATTCAAAACCGTCACCGCTGCTTTGCGGTGCGTAGCTTTGACCGCCTCCGACTACGTCGGATTTTCTGTCGATCAGCTGCAGTGTATCAGCCAAGATTTCGGTGGAATAGTGTGTTTGTCCGTCTTTTTCCCATTTGCGAGTGCGAAGGCGGCCTTCCAGATAAACGCGAGAGCCTTTCTTCAGATACTGCTGAGCGATTTCAGCCTGGCGACCGAAAAGGACCACACGGTGCCATTCCGTTTCTTCTACGCGCTCCTGAGTTTCTGCACTTCTGCGATAAGAGGTCGTAGCGACGCTCATCGAAGTGATTTGAAGGTTGTTTCCGGAAAAACGGGTCTCAGGATCCCGGCCGAGATTGCCGAGAATAATTACTTTATTTACAGAAGCCATTGCTAATTCTTCCTCATGTTGATCGTTTCATTCTAACGACAACCTTGGGAAATAAAAACACAAAACTTTGACTTCCTCCCCTCCATAAATGAAGAGGATTCCTACCACTTCTCCGACAGCCTAGCTTAATGTCGAAGTTGCCTCGGCGGGTTTCTGCTTCAGCGGGATTGCCCAAAGGAGTACAGCTTGGTTTTTGCACGTTCTCCAAAAGGAGTTTCACGTGCTTGGACACAACCGTATACTCCTTCAGGTCTCACATCTCTCCACAGACTTCACTTCGGGACAGCCCGCCCCTAGATCTGAAAAGATAAAGCCAGTTTAGCATAGCCAGTCCTTCGGACTGGGCCCTTATATCACCGTCATAAATAACGGTGCTTTACGGGACTAGCTGGTAAAAAAGCCGCAGAAAAGCGGCTTGAAATCAAGATTAGAACGGAGGTTCTTCGTCGTCGAACGCGTTCTGAGTTTTAGGCTGAGAAGCATACTGGTTTCCGGAGGAATATCCGCTGCTGCGTGAAGCGCTTCTGCTCGGAGTGTAACCGGAATTTCCGTCAGAGAAGTTTCCGTCGGCGGGAGAATCCTGGCGGCGGTCGATCAGCTGCAGCTGTTCTGCAACGATTTCAGTGACGTAATGCGTTTGTCCGTCTTTTTCATATTTTCTAGTGCGGAGCCGCCCCTCGATGTAAGCGCGGGAACCCTTTCGGAGATACTGCTGAGCGATTTCGGCCTGACGTCCGAACAATGTCACTCGATGCCATTCGGTCTCTTCAATCCTGTCCTGACTTTCTGCGGAGCGTCTAAAAGAAGACGTCGCCAGACTTAAAGATGCGATAGGAAGCTGATTAGCAGAGAAACGGACTTCAGGATCGCGTCCGAGCGTACCGAGAAGGATGACTTTGTTCACAGAGGCCATGATTTTCCTTTTGAAGAGATAAACGATGCGGCCGGCTGATTTTCCGACCGAGCCGCTCATTTTAACGATCCGGAAGAAAAACGAACGGAGCAGACGAGGATGAACTCTCCTGCACTCACGTGCGCGAAGATTGTGAGGAACCGGCACGCCTTACCAGATGCTCCTATCACACGAACCTCACCGGTTCGACCGCCATCCATCCTCGCGCTCACCCATAGAGAATTCCGCGGTATTCGTTAAAGTTGGCTACACGGGTGGGTAAAGGTGAAAGCCATGAAGAATTTAGCTAATATGCTCACACAAAAGGAAAAACCGATGTCAGAAATCCGAATCCGCGGAGCGCGAACACATAACCTAAAGAATATCGATATCGATATTCCCAAGGACCGTCTTGTGGTCCTTACAGGCGTTTCCGGTTCCGGAAAGAGTTCCTTAGCATTTGACACGCTCTATGCCGAGGGACAGCGGCGCTACGTCGAGAGTCTTTCCTCATATGCCCGTCAGTTTCTTGAGCTGATGGAAAAGCCGGACGTAGATCTTATCGAAGGGCTTTCTCCCGCCATTTCAATCGAACAGAAAGGCGCGAGTCATAATCCTCGCTCGACGGTAGGAACGATCACGGAAATCAACGATTACCTCCGATTGCTATTTGCCCGCATCGGCGTGCCGTATTGTCCGAACCACGATATTCCTCTGAAAGCACTCCCGGTTTCTGAAATTGCCGATAAGATTCTTCTGAAATATCAGGGCAAGCGAACCCTGCTGATTGCACCGGTTTCAAAGGGCAGAAATTCAAATGTCGCCTCTTTGTTGGAGGACTTGCAGGCACGGGGCTACACACGTTTCCGAATTGACGGCGAAATTGTGACGATTGATGAGCTGCCGAAACTCGAAGAGGGCGCTCATACCTTGGATATTGTTGTTGATCGTCTAAGGGTCAAAGAAGATTCGCGTCAGCGTATTGCTGAAGGTGCGGAAGCGGCCTTGAGACTGTCGGACGGAAAGGTCATCGCATTTGATATGGATGACAACGAAGAAGAAGTCTTTTCCGACCGATATGCCTGTCCTTACTGCGGATACTCGGTTCCCAAGCTCGAGCCTAAACTTTTCTCATTTAACAGTCCAACCGGCAGTTGTCCGACTTGCAACGGCATGGGAGAGGTCGACGGCTGGGATATCAATAAAGTAGTTGAATTTCCCGAGCTCTCCCTAAGAAGCGGTGCGATACAGGGCTGGAGCTGCACGCAGCCGTACAACTTCACGCTGCTTCAGGATTTATCTAAAGCAAAGCATATTTCATTGGATGAGCCTTGGGAGAAACTGAGTCCTGAGGCGCAGGAAATGGTTTTGTACGGCACCAAGGACAAGATATCGCTGACCTTTTGCAGTCCGAAGGGAGAGAAGATCACTCGCGAGCAGCCCTTCGAAGGCATTATTCCGATGTCGAATCGGCGTTTTGAGACAACTGAAAGTTCTGCAGTGAAAGCCGATCTTGAAAAATGGCGTTCGCTTCAGACTTGTCCTGCTTGTCGCGGCGCCCGACTTAATGAGGCTGCACGCAGCACTTACATCGGTTCGGGAGAGCACAAAAAAGCCATTCAGGATATTTCGGCGCTTCCGTTGGACAAGGCAGAGGCTTATTTCCGAACGCTCAAGCTCGAAGGCGCGTCTCTGGATATCGGTAAAAAGCTCATCGACGAAATCCTGTTTCGTCTGAAGTTTTTAATTGATGTGGGGCTGAGCTATCTCACCTTGGATCGACGGGCAGACACACTTTCCGGCGGTGAAGCGCAAAGAATTCGATTGGCCGGTCAAATCGGTTCGAGACTGAGCGGAGTTATTTATGTACTCGACGAGCCTTCTATCGGTCTCCATCAAAGTGATAACGATAAGCTGATTCACACGCTGAAAACGCTGAGAGATCTCGGCAACAGTGTGGTTGTTGTTGAGCATGACGAGGACACCATCCGAGCTGCCGACTACGTTGTAGACATGGGCCCGGCTGCCGGCGTGCACGGCGGAGAAGTCATTGCTGCGGGGACGCCGAAAGAAATCGAAGCCGATCCCAATTCCCTGACGGGAGCTTACCTCAGCGGCAGGCTTAAAGTTCGCCAAAATACGGAGCGAAAGAAACCGGACGGCCGGTTCTTGGAGGTCAAAGGCGCTTCGGGCCATAACCTGAAGAATGTAGATGTTTCCGTGCCTGTAGGTCTTATGACCGTTGTGACAGGTGTGTCCGGCTCGGGCAAGTCGACCTTAGTGAACCAGACAATTTACAACATTGCCGCTCATGCTCTGAACCGTGCGCAAACTCAGCCTTGTCCCTACAAATCAGTGTCGGGTCTCCAGTTTTTCGATAAGGTCATCGCAGTAGACCAGAGTCCCATCGGACGGACGCCTCGTTCCAACCCCGCAACCTATACGGGCGTTCTTGCGGGTATTCGTGATTTATTTGCGGAAACTCCGATTGCGAGAGAGAGGGGATACGGATCAGGACGTTTCTCCTTTAATGTCAAAGGCGGTCGGTGTGAGGCCTGCGAAGGCGAAGGTCTGGTAAAAGTCGAAATGAACTTTTTACCTGACATGTATGTTCCATGTGACGTTTGCGGTGGTACCCGCTACAATCGTGAAACGTTGGAAGTTGAATACAAAGGAAGAAATATTGCGGAAGTGCTGGATCTGACCGTAGATGAGGCCTTGGAGGTCTTCTCGGCAGTTCCGGCAGTTGCGAGAAAACTGCGTACCCTCGCAGATGTCGGACTTGGTTATATCAAGTTAGGACAAAGTGCGACAACGCTCTCCGGCGGAGAGGCTCAGCGCGTGAAACTGGCGCATGAACTTTCCAAGAGGGGAACGGGGAAAACACTGTACGTACTTGATGAGCCGACGACCGGATTGCATTTTCACGACGTTTCGATGTTGCTGTCGGTGTTTAAGAAACTGCAGGATGCGGGGAATACGTTATTGATTATCGAGCACAACTTGGATGTTATCCGAGCGGCCGATTGGATTATTGATATGGGTCCGGGCGGCGGAGAGGACGGAGGAACAATCCTTTTTGAAGGAACGCCGGAAGAATTAATAGAAATCCCCGCTAGTAAAACCGCCCGATATCTAGGAAACTAAGAATGATAAAGCAGAGGTTCCCTTGACTAAAGAAAAAGACCGTTTTGAAGAGCTCCTCGTAGAGTCCTTCTATGTAGCAATTGATGCCGCAGATCCTCATAAGGTTGTGCCGCCTCATATCCCTTCAACCTTCCAAGGAGATGTGGTTGTCGTCGGTGCAGGAAAGGCTGCCGCCAGTATGGCTGCAGCGGTGGAGCAGGCTTGGCCGGAAAAAGATTTAACGGGCGTGGTGATTACGCGCCACGGCCATTCGGAGGAGACTCATAAGATCCAGGTACTTGAGGCTTCTCATCCGATTCCGGACAAATCAAACTTGGAAGCAACGCAGAAGATGATGGATCAGCTCGACCATCTGAAAGAGGGCAGCTTGCTGCTTGCCCTGATTTCGGGCGGCGGCTCCAGTCTTCTTTCTCTTCCTGTCGAAGGCGTCACCATTGAAGATATTCGGAAGGTGACGGAGGATTTGCTGAAGTCCGGCACTTCCATCGACCATATCAATGCTGTCCGCAAACACGTTTCACAGGTGAAAGGCGGCCAGCTCGCATTGGCTGCCCGCGCTAAAGGTGCCGAAGTCCTTTCTCTGATTATTTCGGACACCGTCGGCGACAATCCCTCCGATATCGCCTCCGGACCATGTGCCGAAGACTTCTCCACTTATGCCGATGCTCTGTGGTATCTGAGCCAGGCGCATGTCGAAGCTCCTCCCTCGATTTTGAATCACCTGCGCAACGGTGCCCGCGGCATTATTCCCGAGACCCCTAAAATCGGTGATCCGAGAATGCGCGGCGTCAAAAATAAGATCATTGCGAACTCTTTCAAAGGTCTGCAAGTCGCAGCCGCTTTCTTTAAGGAGAAAGGCATGCGTCCGGTTATTATCGGCGACGGTATTACCGGTGAAGCAAAAGCGGTTGCTCAGCAGGTTGCCCGCAAAGTTCGTCTCGAACTCTCCAAGCCGCGCCGCAAACCGGTGGTGCTTTTATCCGGCGGAGAGTGCACGGTAACGCTGACCGGCCGACGTATCGGTAAGGGCGGCCCGTGCTCAGAGTTCCTGCTGGCGCTTGCTCAGGAACTCAAGGGCGAGCCTATCTACGCCATGGCTACAGACACCGACGGTGTGGACGGGAACGGAGAGGCTGCCGGCGCAATTCTGCGTCCCGACAGCATGGCTAGAGCCGAAGAATTGGGCTTAGATCCTCAGCAGTACCTTGAGGAACATAATGCAGAGGAATTCTTCGGAAAACTCGGTGATTTGCTTGATACCGGTCCCACAAGGACCAACATCAACGATTACCGTGTCATCCTTATCCCGTAATTGAGACCGACATATGCAAAAAAATATCCCAAGGAATTCTGAGTATTCGGAGCCTTGGGATTTGTTGTTTTTGGCCTAAGCAGCAGTACCGAGGCGAACCGTTCCGCCAATGGTCCGAAGCAAGGTCGAAAATATTAGAATACTAACTCCAAACCTCTTTCAATCTTGATCCACAATCCCGGAGGAAGCGAATTCCCCCACAGGAACAAAGCTTAAAAATGAGCAATACGACACAGTTACGCCTCGATGCCTCACGTGCACTTTCTGACTTTAGAACTGAACGTCTTTTGAAAAAGATTCAAAAGATCTGTCCGGAAGTTGTTACTCTCAACAGCCGCTATATTCATTTTGTCAATGTAGACGGAGCTCTTTCCTCTGAAGAGTTTCACACGCTGGAATCGATCCTCGACTACGGAGAGGAAGCAATTGTTACCGCTTCAACCGAACGCTTTATGGCTATTCCGCGTTTGGGAACGATTTCTCCCTGGGCCTCTAAGGCGACGGATATCGTTCATAACTGCGGACTCAAGAAAGTGCTTCGAGTGGAACGAGGCACTTGCTATGAATTGATTCTGAAAGGAAATGCAGTCCTCAAGCCCGAAGAACGCGAGGCAATCGCTGCCGTTCTGCATGACCGCATGACAGAAAGTGTCGTGAGCCCGGATGTGAATCCGGCCATCGTGTTTGCCGATGCAAAAGGCAAGGACATGCAGTCGATCGATATCGTCGGACAAGGCAGAGAAGCGCTTGAAAAGGCAAATGTCGAACTCGGTCTGGCATTGAATGAGGACGAAATCCAATATTTAATTGATGCCTTTACCAAGCTGAACCGCAATCCCACGGATGTTGAGCTCATGATGTTTGCTCAGGCCAACTCCGAGCACTGCCGCCACAAGATTTTTAACGCCAGCTGGACCATCGACGGAGAAAAGAAAGACAAGTCGCTTTTTTCCATGATCCGCGAAACGCATAAGGCTCATCCGGAAGGAACCATTGTTGCGTATTCCGACAATGCGGCTATTTTCGAGGGCGGCGATACGGCCCGCATGTATCCGCGAGGAAATGAAGACGCCGTCGGCGGCCGTTCTTATTCCACCGTCGTTGAGCCGACGCACTCCGTCTTCAAAGTCGAGACGCATAATCATCCGACCGCAATCTCGCCGTTCCCCGGCGCTTCAACCGGCTCCGGCGGTGAGATTCGAGATGAAGGTGCAACCGGCCGGGGAGCAAGACCTAAAGCCGGCTTAACCGGATTTACCGTCTCTGCGCTTCGACTTCCGGGACATGAACAGGCCTGGGAAAATGACAGAGATGTCAGTAAGGCTTCTGAGGCCGCTCCTTACTACGGGGCGCCCTCCCGCATGGCTTCTCCGCTGGAGATCATGATCGAAGGTCCGCTCGGCGGCGCTGCGTTTAACAACGAATTCGGCCGCCCCAACATTCTTGGATATTTCCGCTCTTTCGAAGCCAACGTTGACGGAACTCGCTACGGCTATCACAAGCCTATTATGCTGGCCGGCGGTCTGGGCAACATACGCAACGATCAGACACATAAACTCGGACTTCCGACAGGCACGCTCCTTGTGGTGCTGGGCGGTCCGGGCATGCGTATCGGTATCGGAGGCGGTGCGGCTTCTTCCATGGGTGCAGGTGCCAACAGTGAATCCTTAGACTTTGCCAGCGTTCAGCGCGGCAACCCGGAAATGGAACGCCGCGCACAGGAAGTGATCGACCGCTGCTGGGAAGCCGGCGAGGAAAATCCGATCCTGGCGATTCACGATATCGGGGCCGGCGGTCTTTCTAACGCAATGCCCGAACTGGCTGACCTTTCCGGTAAGGGCGCAAAACTGGATCTGAACAAAGTCCCGGTTGAAGAAAGCGGCATGAGCCCGCTCGAGATTTGGTGCAACGAATCGCAGGAAAGATATTCTTTGGCGATCGATCCGGCACGTCTTGAACAGTTCGATCAGTACTGCAAACGTGAACGCTGCCCATATGCAGTGCTCGGTGAAATTTCGGCCGATGACGAGTTAGTCGTCACGCGCGGACAGGGCGAAGAACCTGCAGTAGATATGCCCATGAGCGTATTGCTCGGCAAAACGCCGAAGATGCACCGCGATGCAGAGCACGCTGAGCCCGTGAAGATGGAAACAGACAAGGCAGTCGATACACGCAAAGCTTTATATGAAGTCCTGGCTCATCCGACTGTCGGAAGCAAGAAATTCCTGATCACGATCGGCGACAGAACCGTCGGCGGCATGACTGTCCGCGATCAGATGGTCGGTCCTTGGCAGGTCCCGGTTGCAGATGCGGCTGTGACGGCAGTTTCCTTTGAAGAGTTCAAGGGCGAAGCAATGGCTATGGGCGAAAAAACGCCGATTGCCGTTTCTAACGCTGCGGCAGCAAGCCGCATGGCCATCGGCGAAGCCCTGACGAATCTGGTCAGCGTCGACGTAAACCTCGACCGTATTATCTTGTCGGCTAACTGGATGGGTGCCTGCGGTGTTAAAGGCCAGGACGCTGCGCTCTATGACGGCGTCAGTGCAGCCAGCAGTTTCTGTCAGGAATTAGGCGTCAGCATCCCCGTCGGTAAAGATTCTCTTTCCATGAAGACCTCATGGAAAGACCAAGCCGGAGAAGACAAGACCGTGGTCTCGCCCGTTTCCTTAGTGGTTTCCGCTGCGGCACCGGTTTATGACATTCGAAACAACCTGCTTCCGATGTTTGCTGAATCGGTTCGCGACAGCTCCTTGCTGCTGATTGACCTCGGACACGGCAAAGATCGTCTCGGCGGCTCTGTTTACTCTCAAGTGACGCAGCGTTTTGATTCCGTGACACCGGATATGGAAGACCCCAAAGAGCTGAAAAAGTTCCTTGAGCTGATTCGTTCCTTATCCGCCAAAGGCGCGATTCTCGCTTATCACGACAGAAGCGACGGCGGTTTGGCTGCAGCCCTCTGCGAAATGATGTTTGCCAGCCATGTCGGCGTAGAAATTGTGGCCGATGCGCTTGTGAGCAAAGACCGTACGCTTAACCAGGCATTGTTCAATGAAGAGCTCGGCGCGGTCATTCAGGTCGCTCGCGGACGCGCTGCCGAAGTGGAAAGAGACTTTGAAGCTGCCGGCATGGGCTGGTCGCTCAAGTATCTGGGCAACCTGACTCAGGACGATCACCTCAATATTTATCTTGAAGGCAAATGCGTTCTTTCGGAAGATCGCGTCGACCTGCAGAAAGCTTGGAATGAAGTCAGCTGGCAGATTGCCAGAATGCGTGACAATCCAGAATGCGCTGACAGCGAGTACGAGCTCATCTCCGATAAGCACAACGGCGGCTTAGTGCTGACGATGGGCTTTGATCCGGAAGAAAACCTGGCGGCTCCTTTTATCAATACCGGTGTTCGTCCGAAGGTTGCGATCCTGAGAGAACAGGGTGTTAACAGCCAGAACGAGATGGCCAGCGCCTTCCTGCAGGCAGGTTTTGATGCCGTAGACGTTCACATGACCGACCTTCTCGAAGGCAGAGCAAAGCTTGCCGACTTTGTGGGTTTGGCAGCTTGCGGCGGCTTCTCCTACGGTGACGTGTTAGGCGCCGGCGGCGGATGGGCGAAGACCATTCTGCACAACGCCAAACTGCAGAGCTCGTTCCGCCGCTTCTTCGAAACGCCGACAACGTTTACGTTGGGAGTCTGCAACGGCTGCCAGATGATTTCTCAGCTCAAGGATCTTATCCCCGGTGCTGATCATTGGCCTGCTTTCGTCCGCAACCTCTCTGAGCAGTTCGAAGCTCGTTTGGTCAATGTCAAAATCCTTGAGTCCCCGTCTATCTTCTTTACGGATATGACCGGTGCCACACTCCCGATCGTGAACTCTCACGGCGAAGGACGTGCTTATTGGGCGAATCCGCTAGATGAGGCTGAGGCAATCTGCGCCGCCTGCTACGTCGACTCTAAACAGATGCCGACCGAAGTCTATCCGCTCAATCCGAACGGTTCTCACGGCGGTAAGACGGCATTTACGACAGCAGACGGACGCGCGACGATTATGATGCCGCACCCCGAACGCAGCTGGCGTGCAACCCAAATGTCCTGGCGCTCACCGCTGCTGAAGAACGTGACACCATGGGCGAGAATCTTCCAGAACGCTCGCTTCTGGGTGGGTTAATTTTTTGTCGGTTTTGAATTGAGGGCTCCTTCGGGGGCCTTCTTTTTTCGGAGCTTAAAGCGGTCTTGAATGACAGGTCATTAATTTTTCTCGGTGTACACTCTGCCGAACATAAAGAAATGAAACGGAAGGATTTTGCGTATGTCAGATCAGACAGAAAAACAGGCTTCTCAAGAGCCTTTTGACGATAAGAACTTAGGCGAGCTTTTTCAGATTGCATTAGTCAATGCGCCTTCTCCATCGAGAAGTGCCTTTAACTGGGGTGCTTTCAAACCGGAAGCGGTGAAGTCACCGGCGGATCTTCCTCCGTATTTGGTTTTCGGACCGCTGAACGAAGAGACATTTCTGCTGACTGCTGAGGGATGGAGAGCGGAATGGTCGGACGCTCAGCAAAAAGCCAAAATCACGCTGAATTGGGGTGCCAAGACTCATCGCTACACAGCCACTCAGGTTTGGGAAGGCGAAGAGGGCAGCGCGACGGAGCAGTCCGATACCACTCCGCTGATTCAAGTCTTTGCCATGCTTTACGAAAATGGCTTTCCTTCCATGTGGGACCAGCTCGCAAAGAAAAAAGCCGAAGAGATGTACCATCTGACTTGGCTGGTCGGGGATAAAAGACTGCCGACCTATTTTGCTGCTCCTGACGGAATTTTCCGTGTTATCAGCTTCCCGGTCATGATTAAGAATCTTCGTCATGCTCAGTCGATCTTAAAGAGTATCGCCGAGAAGAATCCTACTTATGGCTTCTACGCCATCGCAAACTTGATGGAACAGGACGTCTATTACGAAATCGGCAAAGCTCCGGACTGGACATCCGACATTGCGCTTTGCATGACGCAGTCCATCGGAGAAACCGGTCTTATTCCTTCCGGCGTTCCGTCCTCGGAGACAATCGAAGGTAAAGAATATATTCATCTGGAACGCGACGTAATGATGCTCAACATCTCCGTGCCGTTCGCCCATATCTTCGAAATGCTCAAAGACTTGTCGGAAACTCCGATGCCGATTTTGCCGGCTTCCGAAGCGCCGATGAGAAGAGAAACACTGCCGGTTATTCTGCCGCAGGGCTTGTCTGAACGCCTGAGCTCTTTCACGCTCGACGACACGATCCAGGGCATCCGCGTGCAGTACAGCTATCCGGTTCAGGAATCTTCTTTGGATGACCTCCTGAAACTCGACAGCGCTGATCAGATCGAACGTCTCGAGAAGTTCTCCGATCACATGCTTGACCAGCTGACAGCTGATGTTCAGAAAGAAGCCGGAAAAGACTTAACTGAATAACCCGTGAGGACATCCGTGCCCGGCCGGATGTCCTGAGCCCGAGCAAATAAAAATCCCGCTCTGCGAAGCTGCAAAGCGGGATTTTAGATCTCTAGATGCTGCAAATTACTTATTGTCGCTATCGCCGCCCGGAAGAGCTCTGACTTCAAGACCGAATATAAGGGCGGTCCATCCGTCGAAGATCAGTTCGATTGCAACGAAGATGCCGAAAATCCATGTAGCGCTCTGAGGCCAGCCCCACCAGAGGCAGCCGCCCAACAGTAAAGAAATGATGGCGGAGAAGAGCATCAGTCCCCAGCCTTTTGCATCCGTATTGGACAGAGCGGCCCAGCACTTAACTAAGCCGATGGCGATGAAGTAAGAGGCCAGGAAGAGTGTGAGTGTTTCAGTTCCGGCAATCGGATAGAACATGAGAAGCAGGCCGGTTAAAGCGGTCAGAAGGGCAAGGACAATGGCGGCGGTTCTTGCACCCCAGCCTTCTGCTTTCCAGAAAAGGGCTAAGCCGGTTGCACCGGAAACCAAAAGCATTGCACCAATAAAGATCGTGACGCCGACCGAGAATGCGATAGGCGCAAATAAACCGATCGTACCGAGGACGATACAGAAGATACCCCAGCCGATCATTGCACCGCTGCGCTTCTTAAGAGGCATCAGCAGTTCATTTACCACACGATTGTTTGCGTTATTTTGTGTCATATTTTCCTCCAATGACGATGGTTCCATCATCGCCTTTTTGGAGAAAATAATCAGCGGAACTGCACCACTATGAGCCTCTCGCGACGCGAATGGAGGTGCGGATGGTCTTCAGAGAAATTTGGACTTCCAGCACAAAGAAAATGGTAGAGACGACAATGAAGACGACAGCGGTCAGGAGCATCGTGGATTTCCAAACTTCCATGTTCAGCTCTAGAAGGTGTTCAAGGATCGTCACCAAAACGAGAATACCGGAGAAGGCAGCAGAAGTCGTCACTGCCAGAATTGCATTCTTCAATAAGTGGCTGCGCTCGTAAGTGAGTCGAATGGCTTTTTCAAGGACGGGATCAATCACCGGCGCTTTTTGACGACGCTCTTTAAGCAAAGCGCGCACTCGGTCGGTGGTGTAGTTGTAGCGGGCTGTCATAGCCAAAAGCAGCAGGCCGACGCCGGAAATCAAAGTGATCGGTGTCAAAGCATCGGAAAGCGTTACCGAGTAAGAAAGCATTTTGTTCTCCTATTGCGGTCTGTTGTGATGGTGGACGGTTAAGCCGAGCGCTTTTACCGAAACCTGAACTTCACTGACGTAAATACAGCTTGAGATGACGATGAAGATCACGGAGGCCAGCAGCATTGTTGATTTCATCAGAGATAAGTCCAGGCTGAAGAGGCGTTCGATCACGATCACCAAAACCTGCAGACTGCTGAAGGCGGCCGAGATCATCAATGTCAGGATGCCGGTTTTAAGAAGGCTGGCACGCTTGTAAATCAGGTCGATGGACTGGTCGATTTCTTCATGGAAATCTTCGGATTCTTCTTTTCGTTCAGCCAGCAGCTGACGGATTCGGCTTGTGGCATGGCAATAGCGCGCAGACATGGACACCAGCAGCAAGCCCACACCGGAAATGAGTGTTACCGGGGCGAGAGCGTCTGAGAGCGTGGCACTGAACTCAACCATTGTTTTTTCTCCTCACGTATATGACCGAATTTTAGGCGACAAGGAGCCTAATTAAGGCTTTTCGCTTTTAGAAAGGAAAAGAAAAAGCCTTTTGAGAATTAGAATAGGGCTTTTCAGGGGCGTTCTCAGGACAAGTTTCGGCCCCTTTTTCGTTACTTAAATAAGATGTCTCAGCAATCTGCACTGGAAAGACTGTCGGAAGATTCGATTGTCATTGGTTTTGATTACGGTTTAAAAAGGATCGGCGTCGCCGTCGGAAATTTATTGACCAAGTCTGCACGCCCTCTGAGAATCATTCACTGGAAAAAAAATGATCAGAAATGGGCAGAAATTACACAGGTGCTCTCGGAGTGGCAGCCTGCCGCTGTTGTAGTCGGTGTACCTCGTCATAAAGACGGCAAACCGAATGACATGACGCCGATCTGCGAACGTTTCGCTAATCAAGTGGAAGGCCGGTACGGGATTCCCGTGGTTCGGGAAGACGAGCGCTACAGCTCGGTAGAGGCTGAAAGCTATCATGATGCCGATGACGACGAGCCCATCGACGATGAGGCCGCCGCGATTATTCTTGACCAATGGCTGAACAAAGTTCCCGGAGATAAAAATGAAAACCATTAAAGGCATTTGGCGGTTCAGCCGAGTCATTTGTTATACCTTCGTTTGTCTTTTTCAGGCGTATACGCGGTTTAAACACGTAGACCGCAAAGAAAAAGGCAGGATGCTTCGCTATTATCCGACTCAGGTGCTGAAGCTTGCCGGGGTTCGCTGCAGTTATGAAGGCCATGTACCCGAGCTGCTGCATGAATGCGGTCTGACAGATACACCTCCGGCCTGTCTGGTTTTGAGCAACCATGTTTCTTGGCTGGACATCTTCTCTTTGGACTCCCAGCTTCCTAGCCGCTTTATCGCGAAGGCCGAAATTGCGAAGTGGCCGATTTTCGGGTTGATCGCTCAGCAGATCGGAACACTTTTTATCAATCGCTCAAGTAAGCGTGCGATTTTGCGCATCAACGATGACATTCGCGGTGCGCTTTGCAACTGCGAAGCTGTCACGATTTTCGCCGAAGGTACCACAACTTTCGGCAATGAACTTCTGCCCATTAAAGCCAACTTTATTGCGCCGGTCTGTGAGATCGGAGCAACGGTCCAGCCCGTGATTCTTTCCTACAAAAACAAAGGAAAGCCGACTAAGCAGGCTGCTTTTTCCGGCGATGTCACTTTGTTCGGGTCCTTGTGGAATGTTGTCACGATGGAAGACGCCGAAGTGGTTGTTCACTTTTTGGAACCGATTACCAACACAAAAGATCTCACGCGCCACGAAGTCGCAAAGATTTGTGAGGAACGTATGAGAGCTAAGCTCCAAGAAATCTGGGGCGACGAATATATAGCTAACGATGCGAATGCGGCGGAGGCTCTGGCCAAAGCGATCGCAAACGGCTAAGGTTCGAATTTTTTGAGAAGACGATTAAACTTACCGCAGTAGTGTTTTGTACTCAAATGACGAAAATGAAACCTGTTAGAAAAGCAGTATTCCCGGTTGCCGGACTCGGCACTCGTTTCCTTCCCGCAACGAAAGCGATGCCGAAAGAGATGCTTCCCGTGGTGGATAAACCTTTGATCCAGTACGCAGTTGAAGAGGCAGCAGCTGCCGGTATTACAGATATGATCTTCATTACCGGCCGCCATAAACGCGCCATTGAAGACCACTTTGACAGCGCGCCCGAGCTTGAGCGCGACTTAAAGAGTAAAAATAAGAATGCCCTTTTGGCTACATTGAAAGCAGTTGTGCCGCCCGGAATTAATTTCATTTTTATCCGTCAGCCTGAACCGCTTGGCCTGGGACACGCAGTTCTCTGCGCACAGCCCGTAGTCGGGGAAGAGCCGTTTGCCGTTTTACTGGCTGATGACCTGATTGATGCCAAACAGCCTGCGATTGCCCAGCTGATCAAGGCGCGTGAAGAGAATGACGGCGGCAACGTACTTGCTGTACAAACCGTTCCTCGTGAACTGACCAAACAATACGGCATTGTCGAAGTTAACGGCGAACACGAGAAGTGTCCGACAATCCGCTCTATTGTTGAAAAACCTGATCCTCAGATTGCACCCTCGACCATGGCAGTGATCGGACGCTATGTTCTTGAACCTGAAATCTTTGACAGTCTTCGCAAGATCGACCGCGGCGCCGGAGGAGAAATCCAGCTGACCGATGCGATCGCCCGTGAAACTCCTAAAGGCAAAACGATCGCCTGCAAGTACGACGGAGAGCGCTTTGACTGCGGCTCCAAACAAGGCTTCCTGAACGCAACCGTTCACTACGCCCGTAAAGAAGGCTACAGAATTATTTAGATCTGACCTTATTGAGGAGTTTGGTTGTGCTGCGGTCGTAGTCAAAAGCGACCGTCACAACTTTTCCGCCGTATGAGTGAACGATCTCGGCTTCAGGAAGCTGAGAGATCTCATAATCTCCGCCCTTGACGTAAATGTCGGGGCGGACTTTTTTTACAACTTCCAGCGGAACCTTATCTTTGAAAATCACAACACAGGCAGTACTTTCCAATGCGGCAAGGACAGCGGCTCTGTCGTTTTCGGAATTAATCGGACGGTCCGGTCCTTTGCCGAGCATCCGCACGGATTCGTCACTGTTGACGGCGACGACCAAGCTGGCACCTAGAGAAGCGGCTTGTGCCAGGTAAGTCACATGACCGCGGTGCAGGATGTCAAAGACGCCGTTCGTCAGTACGATCGGATGCGGGAGCTTGCTTACGAATTCTTCGAGCTCTTCGAAGGGAACAATCTTTTTCTCGAAAGAAGGAGGAGGAAGATGCTGACTCATAGTAATTTAGCGGCGGCGAGAAGGTCTTTCGCTTGTAAGTGCGGAACGGTGCACTCGGTTAAAGGTTTTGTGCCGTCAGACTGAACTAAAACAGCCTCGGAGAGACCGGCGGCTTTGGCGGCTTGTATGTCGGAAGGTTTATCACCGATGAGAACGCTTTGCGTCAGGTCAATATTGAGATCCTGCGCGGCTTGAAACAGCATTCCGGGGTTGGGTTTTCGACAATCGCAGTCTTTCAGGTAAGGAGCAAAAGCATGCGTCGGATGGTGAGGGCAAAAATACACGGCCGAGAGCGGAGCGTTGTGTCGCTCGAAAACACCGGCAAGCCAAAAGCTCAGCTCGCGAAAGTCTTCAATACTGTATTTGCCGCGTCCGATGCCGCTCTGGTTTGTCACGATAACCGGCTGATAGCCTTTTCGGACAAGCTCGGCAGCGCCCTCAAGCGCGCCGGGAATGAAATGGAAATTTTCCCGCCTGTGGACATAGGCGTAGTCGACATTGATGACGCCGTCTCGATCCAGAAACGCGGCTTTTACCGCGCTGCTGAACCGGGGTGTGAAGGTAAAGCAAAATCTCATGCGAATTTTTTAAGAAGTTCAAGCATGTAGAGGCGGGTACCTTCCTGGACGCTCTTAAACTTAACTTCGCATCCGGCTTTTCTGAGCTCGGTGAGGTCCGCCTGTGTATAGGCTTGATACTTGCCGACCAATGCTTCGGGGAACGGAATGTATTCGATGAAGCCCTGATTGACAGCCTCGGTAAGCGACAAGGCGGCTTTGCCTTCCTGTTCACGCAGTGTATTAACAACGGTCAGCGCGACGTCATTAAACTGCTGAGCCTTTCCGGTGCCGCAATTGTAGATACCGGAAACGGACTTATCTAAGCAGAAGAAGTTCACGTCGACGACATCGTCCACGTAAACGAAGTCACGCATCTGGGCGCCGTTTGTATAACCTAAGCAGCCCTCGAAAAGTTTGACCTTTCCGTCCTTACAGAACTGGTGGAACTGGTGGTATGCCACGGAAGCCATGCGGCCTTTGTGCTGTTCATGCGGACCGTAAACATTGAAGTAGCGAAGTCCGGCGACAGGAGCTGTAAGACCCTTTTGCATTTCTTTACGCAGAACCTGATCGAACAGATATTTGGAATAACCGTAAACGTTCAAAGGTTTTTCGTAGCGAATGTCTTCTTTAAAGACATTGGAAGCGCCGTAAGTTGCGGCTGATGAAGCATAGATGAAGGGGATCTTTTCTTCCTGGCACCAGCGGAAAAGCTCGAGCGTATAGCGGTAGTTGTTTTCCATCATGTAGTGACCGTTGTGCTCCATGGTGTCGGAGCAGGCGCCTTCGTGGAAAATGGCTTCGGGCTTTGCGATCTTGCGGGCTTTAACTTTTTCAATGAAGTCGACCTTGTCGAAATAATCGATGATGTGGTGGTCGGCCAGATTGACAAACTTGTCTGCCTGAGTGAGGTTGTCGACAGCGATGACATCATTGCAGCCTCTGTTGTTGAGACCCTTGACGATATTGGCGCCGATAAAGCCGGCAGCACCGGTAACAATAAAGCTCATTCCTAGTTCCTCAAGTTAAAGCGTATTAAAGAGTTCTTCCGGGGTAACAGTTGCGGTACCGAGTTTGCCGACGACGATGCCGCCGGCCTGGTTGGCGATGTAAACGGCAGTGTGCCAGTCGCAGCCGGCCGAGAGCATCACACCGAGTACGGAAATGACCGTATCACCGGCGCCGGACACATCGTAGACCTCACGGGCGTGCGCGGGGACGGTCCAAGCACCGTCGTCATCAAATAAGGTCATGCCTTCTTCGCTTCGCGTCAGAAGGATTTTCTCCAAATTTAATTCTTTTCGCAGGTTTTGTGCGCGGTTGAAAAGGTCGGCTTCACTGTTCCATTTTCCGACAACTTGGGCCAATTCGTTGCGGTTAGGCGTGATCACCGTGGCGTCTTTATATCGGGAGTAGTCGTCTCCCTTCGGATCGATCAGGATCGGACGGCCGAAAGTGCGGCTCTCTTGGATCATATTTTCGATGCGGTCCAAACCGCCCTTGCCGTAATCGGAAAGAATGACGACATCATGATCAGGCAGCAGAGAGGTGAAGCGGTGAGAGTGCTGATCAAGGACTGTTCCTGCGACGGAGGATTCAAAATCGGTTCTCAGCATCTGCTGGTTGCGCGCAAGAATACGAAGTTTGAGTGTCGTAGTGAAATTTTCAGCGCGGTAAAGGCACGGACGAACTTTGGATGCCTCAAGGAGGTCCATGATTTTGGTGCCGGCTTCGTCATCGCCGATGATCGCAAGCAGAGAAGTACGGGCTTCTAAGCTGGCTGAGTTGCGAGCCACGTTGGCTGCGCCTCCGAGACGGTCTTCTGTACGAGTTACCTTAACGACGGGAACGGGCGCTTCCGGAGAAATGCGGGAAGCATCGCCGAACCAGTATCGATCCAGCATCGCATCCCCGACAACAAGAACAGAGGCGTTGCGAATGGCCTCCATGGAGGGTTTGAGAATGTTCATTTTAAAGACCCAATTGAATGTTCTCCAAATTTTACCGCCATCATTTTGCGGTAGTTCATCGGACGCTAAAGCCGTTAAAATCGGTAACTATTCTTTCTTTGGATGAAAACGATGGCTGAAACGATTTCCCGTTCAATTTTTAAGGCTTATGACATTCGCGGAATAGTTGATAAGACGCTGACCGAAGAGGTCTGCGAAAAAGTCGGCATGGCACTGGGCACACTGGCCCAAAAGAAAAATGTTTCTCACATCTGTGTGGGCAGAGACGGTCGTCTGAGCGGTCCTCGTCTGCAGGCTGCTTTAATGAAAGGCATCCGTAAGGCCGGAGTCGGCGTTTATGACATCGGTGCGGTTCCGACCCCGGTGCTCTATTTCAGTACGGTCTACCTTAAAACAGGAAGCGGCGTTGCCGTCACCGGAAGCCACAATCCTCCTGACTACAACGGTTTGAAGATGATGCTTGCGGATGAGACGCTCTACGGCCCGGCCATTCAGCACATTTACGAGATGATCGTTAACAACGAACTCTACACCGCTGAAAAAGAAGGGCCTTATGAACAGGTTGATGTCGTACCTGCTTATATGGAAAAGATTCTTTCCGACGTCAAACTTTCCCGACCGATTAAGGCAGTTGTCGATGCGGGCAACGGTATTGCCGGCCCCTTGGCGGTTGACCTGCTGACTCGTCTTGGCGTCGAAGTACAAGGTTTGTTTACGAATGTGGACGGACACTTCCCGAATCATCATCCGGATCCCTCCAAACTGGAAAATTTGGAAGACATAAAGGAAGCTCTGCGTGAAGGCGATGCCGAAATCGGTATTGCCTATGACGGCGACGGTGACCGCTTAGGTGTTGTGACTAAGGACGGTGAAGTCATTTTCCCGGACCGTCAGGCAATGCTCTTTGCCGGAGACATTCTTGCCCATAAACCCGGCGCAGTTATCGTTCATGACGTCAAATGCACGCGCAATATTCGTCCGTATGTCGAGTCCCGCGGCGGCGTTTGCGTGATGTCGCGAACAGGTCACTCGCTGATTAAGGCGAAGATGAAAGAAGTCAATGCCGACTTTGCCGGAGAAATGAGCGGCCACATTTTCTTCCATGACCGCTGGCCCGGCTTTGACGACGGTGTCTACGCGTCCACCCGCTTGTTGGAAATTTTGACCCGAAGCGCCGATGCGAATGTTCCTCTCAAAGCACTCCCGAATGCAGTCTCGACTCCTGAACTGCAGATTCCGACCGAAGAAGGAGAAAACGTCAAACTGGTCGAGCGTTTGAAGGAAAATGCCAAGTTTGAGGATGCTCAGGACATTATTACGATTGACGGTATTCGTGTTGAATGGAAGGACGGTTTTGCTCTGGCTCGTCCATCCAACACCACACCCGTAGTTGTTCTGCGTTTTGAGGCAGACACGCCTGAAGCCTTGGCCCGTATCCAGAATCGCTTCAAAGAAGAGATTTTGAAAGTCGCACCTGAAGCAAAACTTCCGTTCTAATTTGCAGCGAATGCGAATATTGATCGTTAAAACGACTTCGATGGGGGACGTCGTCCATGCCGTCCCCGTCGTCGAGGATATCAAACGTTTTATTTCCGATGCCGAAATTGACTGGTTGGTCGAAGATTCGTTTGCCGATATTCCCAGGCATGTCGCGGGCGTTTCCGAGGTTATCGAGTGCTCGGTAAGAAAATGGAAAAAACGGATTTTTGAAAAGTCGACACGAGATCAGATCAAGGCTCTTCGCGAGAAGCTTCGCGGCAAACACTACGATTTAGTCATTGATCTTCAAGGACTGATTAAAAGCGCGGTCTTGGCTTCATGGACAAATGCGCCTGTGGCCGGATACGATCGCCGTTCGGGGAAGGAGCCTTTGGCTACGATTCTTTATTCCGTTAAGTCCTCGGTCGATCGGCAGAAATCCGCGGTTGACCGCTGTCGTGAACTGGCGGCTAAAAGTCTGGGCTACGATCTCGGTTCAACAAAACCTCAATTTAACTTTAAGTTTGAAGGTTCTCCGGAATCTGCAGGCAGCGTTTTCTTTTTCTGCAATACCAGCCGCGAGACGAAACTTTGGCCTGAAGAAAAATGGATTGAACTCGGAGGCGAACTCATTCGCCGAGGCAAGAAGATCGTGCTCCTCTGGGGCTCTCCGGAAGAAAAAGAGCGAGTTCTGCGCATTCAGGCAAGACTCGGCGCAGCTGCCGAGGTTCCCGAGCGTATGCCGATCGGACAGCTGATGGAAAAGATTTCCTCTGCTGACGCCGTGATCGGTTTGGACACCGGTATGACGCATCTGTCCGCAGCAATGGGGCGGCCGACCGTCGGGATCTTTCGTGACTACCCGATTGAACTGGTTCCGCTGGTCGGAGAGGGCAAAAAGAAAGCTCTCGGCGGAGTAGGATGCTGTCCTCAAGTACAGGAAGTGCTTAGCGCTTATGAAAAGGTAATTGAATGATTCTTCCCCGTCCGATTTACAGTGGTTTGCTTTACGCCGCGGCGCCGGCAGCCATGCTCTATTTGTATAAGCGTTCGCGAAAACAGCCGCAGTACCTGGAGCATTGGTCCGAGCGATTCGGGACGGCTCACTATCCGCCGCGAACTAAAGGAAGAACCCGGATTTGGATACATGCGGTTTCCGTCGGAGAGACCCGAGCCACATTTTCTTTGGTCGAGTCGATCCTTAAACGCTGGCCCAACACCGAAATTCTTTATACGCATATGACGCCGACGGGGCGTGAGGTCGGGGCTAAATTCGCCCAGAAATTCGGAAACCGAATTGCTCAGTGTTATTTGCCTTACGACACGCCGAGGGCAGTCAAAAAGTTTTTGAAAGCTACTCAGCCGAACCTCTGCCTGCTGATGGAGACGGAAGTCTGGCCGAACCTCACGTACTTCACCAAGAAGTTGGGGATCCCGACCGTCTTGGTCAACGGGCGCCTCTCTGAAAAATCCTTTAAGCAAGGCCAAAAAGCCGGTTCGCTGATCAAGGATGCTTTCGGACGTCTGACGATGGCGCTGGCGCAATATGAAGAAGACGCCGAGCGTCTTAAGGCGGCCGGTGCTCACGATGTGAAGGTTCTAGGCAACTTGAAATTTGATTTCACGCCCAACGCGATTCAGCTGAGGACGGGTCGGGAAATTTTGAAGTATGCCGAACGAGACATCATCGGCCTGGCCAGTTCCCGAGAAGGCGAAGAACAGAAATTCTTGGAAGCGCTGAAGAAAGCGCAGGCTGCTGGCGTTCTAGAGGACCGTCTGATTCTGATTGTTCCGCGTCATCCGCAGCGATTCGAAGAAGTTGCCAAACTTATCGAAAAGAGCGGTTTTACTTACATCAAGCGCTCGCAAATCCGAGATTGGAAGACTGTGCTGTCCAAGCAGGGTCCTCAGATTGTCTTAGGTGACAGTATGGGCGAGATGGGCTTTTACTATGCACTTTCTTCGCTTGTCATCATGGGCGGCAGTTTCGAGAATTACGGCTGTCAAAGTGTGATTGAGCCTTGCGCCATCGGGCTTCCCGTGATTGTGGGTCCGAGCATCTTTAATTTTGACTTTATTGTGAAAAAGGCTGAGTCCGAGGGAGCTCTGCTTCGTGCTGCCGATTTCACGGAGGCTTTGCGAATTGCCGACGAAGTGCTTAGCGATCCTGCAAAACGAGCCGAGATCGGAGAAAAAGCCGCGAAGTTTGCGCAGGAGCAGCGCGGAGCTACCGAGCGGACAATCCAAGTTATCGATATGTTGTTGAAAGGTGATACGAATGCAGATCAAGCATCCTAATGTACTTTCCATTGCCGGCATTGACCCTTCGGGCGGCGCCGGTCTCCTGGCAGACGTCAAAACGATTAGTTCGTTGGGCGGATATGCAACGGGTGTCGTGACCGCTGCAACCGCACAGAATACGCAAGGCGTTTTCGGCGTGATTCCCATTCCGACAGATTTTGTCAAAAAGCAGATTGATGTTCTTTTCGAGGACGTTCGTATTGATTCCGTCAAAATCGGAATGCTGTTTGACTCAAACCTCATTAAAGGTGTCGCAGAGCGTTTGCGTTATTGGAATCCTCACTACATTGTTCTGGACCCCGTCATGGTCGCCAAGAGCGGAGATGCACTGCTTACGGACGACGCTGTGGCCACTCTGCGCGATGAACTTCTGCCGTTAGCTACCGTCATAACTCCTAATTTGCCTGAAGCAGCTCGATTGCTTGAGACCGTTGATATTACCGACGATGAGCAGATGGAAGCGGCGGCTAATGACCTTTGGAAACTCAAAGGCTGTCACGGCTGGGTCTATCTCAAGGGCGGCCACATGGAAGGAGTGGATTACTCGGAAGACCTGCTTTATGACGGACGCCACATGATCCGTTACCGCGCCGAAAGAACAATGACAAAGAACACGCACGGCACCGGCTGTGCGCTGTCTTCGGCGCTGGCAACTCTTTTGCCGTCTTCAACGGATATTCCCATGGCAGCCAGAGAAGCCAAGCGCTACATCACACAGGCCATCATCCACGCCGATGAGCTTCAAATCGGAAAAGGACACGGCCCGGTGCATCATTTCTACGCTCAGTGGTATTAATTTACAAACTATTACACCTGTTTATGGGTAGATGAACTTGCACAGATTGAAATAGCTGTGTAATATTCAACTTCCCTGATGACTTGATCGTCAGATGGCGAATTAGCTCAGTCGGTTAGAGCAGAGGAATCATAATCCTTGTGTCCGCGGTTCGAGTCCGTGATTCGCCACCAAGATTCAGCCCGGCAGCTTTTAAAGCTTCCGGGCATTTTCATTTGTGGGCTTAGAAATTGTGCCCGATGAAGTCTTTGTTCTGAAGAGCTAGATGTGAAAACTTATGCCATAGGCGATGTCCACGGGTGTTTTGATACCCTGGAGAAGCTTCTCCAACAGATTCCGAACGAAAGCCGTTTGATTTTTATCGGCGATATCATCAATCGCGGTCCGAAATCTCTCGAGACTATCCGCACCGTCATGCGTATGGGAGATCGCGCCGAGTGCCTGCTCGGCAATCACGAACTCCACCTTTTGGCCGTTTATGCGGGCCAAAGAGCGATGTCTCCGGAAGATACGATTTCTGAAATTCTCAACGCTCCGGACTGCGATGACATCATTCAGTGGCTGAGAAATCGTCCCTTAGCTTTGGTTGATCATGGATTTTTATGCGTCCATGCCGCAACTCATTGGTCTTGGTCTGTCGAAGAAACACTGAAGCAGGCTTCCAGGGTCGAAAAATTTATTCGTTCTGACAAAGGGCTAAGCCAGATCGGGGAGCTTTTCGGCAAGCAGCAGTGGAGTTCGGGTCTTCGCGGCAAAGACCGATTGCGCACCGTCGTCAACGTGCTGACGCGTACTCGTTATCTCAATGCCGACGGTACGATGGATTTCAAACAGAAACTTTCTCCTGCCGATACGCCTGTTGAATACATTCCTTGGTTTAAGTTTCCGGGCCGCAAAACGGCTAAGACGCCTGTTGCTTTCGGGCACTGGTCCACACTAGGTCCCGTGAATGACGTTTCCAATGTTTTCCCACTGGACACCGCCTGTCTTTGGGGCGGCGCTCTGACAGCTCGACGTTTAGGACGTCATCGCGAAACATTCAGTGTAAAAGCACCGATTTACCGTATTCCCGGAGAAAAACGAAATCTTTAATTTCGGGAAAAGCGTTCCCGCTTGTGGGAATGCAGTTCTTTTTTGAGTGACTTTCAGTTTTTGAAAGTTTGTATTAACCGCCACCGGACATAAACCGTGAACGCGAAAAAAATTTACTTGAAGACTTTTGGCTGCCAGATGAATGAATATGATTCCGGCAAGATCGCAGATATTGCTAAGGCAGCTGCCGGTTACGAAGTAACCGACGACATTAACGATGCCGATTTAGTTGTTTTTAATACATGCTCTATTCGAGAAAAGGCTCAGGAAAAAGTATTTTCCGACCTCGGACGAGTCAGAGAACTGAAAAAGACAAAGCCGAATCTTAAGATTGCCGTGGGCGGCTGCGTTGCCAGTCAGGAAGGCGGCAACATCGTCCGCCGTGCTCCTTACGTCGATGTGGTTTTCGGGCCGCAGACTCTTCATCGCCTGCCGGAGCTCCTGGAAAAAAATGAAAAAGAGCACCGTCCGCAGGTCGATATCAGTTTCCCGGAAATCGAAAAGTTTGATCATCTGCCGACTCCGCACGCCGATGCGGCCACAGCGTTTGTTTCCATTATGGAAGGCTGCAGCAAGTACTGCTCCTACTGTGTCGTGCCTTATACGCGCGGAGAAGAGTTTTCCCGTCCTGTGGAAGATGTCCTTGTCGAAATTGCCCAGCTTGCCGCTCAGGGCGTAAAAGAAGTCACTTTGCTGGGGCAGAACGTCAACGCCTACCGCGGCGAAGGCCCGGACGGCGAAATCGTTGACTTTGCCCTGCTGCTTGAATATGTGGCAGAAATCGACGGTATCGAGAGAATCCGCTATACAACGTCCCATCCGAAAGAATTTACCAACCGTCTGATTGAGGCTTACCGCAAGATTCCGATCCTGGCTAATCACGTACACTTGCCGGTTCAAGCCGGCAGCGATCGTGTCTTGGCCGGTATGAAACGCGGTTACACAATCCTTGAGTACAAGTCCATCATTCGCAAGCTTCGTGCGATTCGTCCGGATATCAGCATCGCGACAGACTTTATCGTCGGATTCCCGAATGAAACGGAAGAAGACTTTGAAAAAACGATGAATCTCATCAAAGAGATTAAGTTTGACGCCAGTTTCTCTTTTGTCTATTCCAAACGCCCGGGTACTCCTGCAGCGGAACTGCCCGACGACACGCCGCAGTCTGTCAAACTTGAAAGACTTCAGAGACTTCAAGCATTGAATACTCAGCATGCTCAGGAAATTTCGCAGTCGATGGTCGGAAGCGTTCAGCGCTGCCTGGTTGTCGGAGAAGCGAAGAAGGGCGAAGGAAAGCTCTCAGCTCGTACGGACAACAATCGTATCGTTACCTTTAATGGGCCCGAAAACCTAATCGGTCAGATGGTAAACCTCAAAATTAATGAGGTTTATCCGCACACCCTGGGAGGGGAATTAGTTTAAATGACTGAAGCTAAAACGAAATCCGATCAGACCTCTTTAAGCTTAGATCTTCAAATCAATAACAGTGATTTGTCTAGTTTGGTCGGACCGTTGGATTCAAATTTAACCCAGCTGGAAAATTTCCTGAACGTGGAAATTTCCCGCCGCGGTGCGTCCTTCGGAATTAAGGGAACACAGGCAAACTGCCGCAAGGCCATTCAAGCTTTGACGGATTTGGCCGCCATTGCAGAGCGTAAAACCGATGAACTGACGGCAGAAGATATCCAGCTCTATCTTGTAGGCCAAAAGGCGCCCGCAGAGGAGCTGGCTGCCGAAGAGCCGGTTCCCGAGCTTCGCACTAACCGCAAGGGACTTCAGGGACGTACGCCGATGCAGCGAACCTATATTCGCAACATCCTGTCCCATGACGTCTCCTTCGGTATCGGACCGGCGGGCACCGGCAAGACCTACTTAGCCGTTGCAGCCGCTGTCAGCGCATTTGAAAAAGGCGAAGTCGAAAGAATCGTATTAACGCGTCCGGCAGTTGAAGCCGGCGAAAAATTAGGCTTCCTTCCCGGAGATCTAAGTCAGAAGGTCGATCCTTATCTGCGTCCGCTCTACGACGCTTTGTTTGACTTACTGGGTACGGAAAAAACGCAGCGCTTGCTGGAAAAGCAAAAAATTGAGATTGCGCCTTTGGCTTATATGCGCGGCCGTACTTTGAACGCTTCTTTTGTTATTCTTGACGAAGCTCAAAATACAACTCCGGAACAGATGAAAATGTTCCTGACGCGTATCGGCTTCGGCTCCAAAGCAGTCATTACGGGAGATGCTTCCCAGATCGACTTGCCGAGAGGCCAAAGAAGCGGGCTGATCGAGGCCTCGCACATTCTTCAGGATGTACGAGGAGTCTCTATGACTTATTTCACTTCGGCCGATGTGGTTCGCCATCCTCTTGTTGCTCGTATTGTCGAGGCCTACCAAAAAGCCGAGAAGAGAGAATACCAACATGCGTAAACCCCATGTATTGAGCCTTTCCGTCCAAAATCTTGCACATTTTCCTCAGCTTCCGTCCAGAGGGAAAATTCAGCGCTGGATCAGCCGAGCCTTGGAAAACGATGCCCAAATTACGGTTCGTTTCGTTGAGGAAGAAGAGGGCTGGGAGCTCAATAAAACATATCGGGGTAAGGATTACGCCACCAACGTTTTGACATTTGACTATCAGGTTGAGCCTGTTGTGGAGGCCGACCTGGTGATCTGTGTGCCCGTGCTTGAAAAAGAATCCAAGGACCAAAACAAAACTTTGGAAGAGCACATGGCCCACCTTCTCGTCCACGGGACGCTGCATGCGCAGGGCTATGACCACATGGACGACGAAGAAGCCGAGGTTATGGAACAGAGGGAAACCGATGTTTTAGTTGATCTGGGCTTTGATGTTCCGTATCCTGATCGAAACTACACTCCTCAGCCGTTGGCTTAGGTCAATCAACTTAGAGAAATCTGTACTTAGAAATGGCGGACAACAAGACTGACGAACCCAAAGAGAAGAATTTTTTTGAGAAGCTCTCGGATCGATTTTTTCATGATGACGCACCTGAGACTCAAAAAGAACTCCTTGATGATCTTCACATTGCACACGACAGAAAGCTTCTGACAGACGACGGCATGCACATGATCGAAGGTGTCATGCGCGTCAATAGCCTGCGTGCAGAGGATTTGATGGTTCCTCGGACACAGATGATTGTGATTGATATTTCTGAGAACTCTCAGGATTGGATCAAACAAGTCATCGCAGCCGGGCACTCTCGTTTTCCTGTTATTGACGGAGATAAGGACAACGTCCTCGGAATCCTTCTGGCAAAAGATCTCCTGCGCTTATTTATTAATCCCGAATACGAAATCCGTCAGCACTTGAGGCAAGCCGTATTCGTGCCGGAAAGTAAGCCGGCTGACGTACTTCTCAAAGAGTTCCGACTCAAACGCAATCACATGGCATTAGTGGTTGACGAGTTCGGCTCTGTCTCGGGTCTGATCACCATCGAAGACGTCTTGGAGGAGATCGTCGGAGAGATTGACGATGAGTATGACGTTGTCAACGATGCTTCCGATATCGTAGCGATCGGCGGCTCTCGCTGGCGCGTCAAGGCAAGCACCCATATCAACGAATTTAACCGAGTGTTCGGTACGCATTTCTCAGACGATCGGTTTGAAAGCGTAGGCGGCCTGGTTAGCGATGAACTGGAGCATGTTCCGCAGGTCGGAGAGTCTGTTGTATTGCAGGGTTTCCGTTTTGTTGTGACCAAAGCGCTGGCTCGTCAGGTCAAAATGCTCACGGTTGAGAAGCTGGAACCGGAGCTGACCGAACAGCAACCGGCGAAAGCCTAAAACCTCTCAACAACGTGAAGAAGTTCCCTCCGTTCCTAATCGCCCTTTTTGCAGGCATCGCGCAGGGCTTTTCTCTGGCGCCGGCCAACCAGTGGCTGCAGCTTGCGGCGTTAGCCGTCCTGTTTTTTATTTTCGCGGGTCTCCGCACCGTTAAAGCCGGTTTCCTGGCCGGCCTTTTCTTCGGCATCGGCTGGTTTGCCTCTTCTCTTGCGTGGCTCTATGTCTCTGTTCATGACTACGGCCACCAGCCGGCAGTTTTTGCCGCCTTCGTTGTCTTCATTTTTTCTTGCTACCTGGCTCTTTATCCCGCGGCTGTCGGCGCACTCTGCGCTTGGTCTGTGAAACGCGGCTCAAGCGCCGGGCGCATGCTTTTAGTTATAGCGCCGGCTGCGTGGGGACTGACAGAATGGCTCAGAGGCGTGCTTTTTTCAGGTTTTCCCTGGAGTGCGGTGTCCTATGCCCATGTTGACGGTGCCCTCTTGGCGTTCGCTCCGATCTGCGGTGCCGAGGGGATTAATTTTCTAGCGGCATTTATTTCCGGCTGTGCGGCGTTCCTCCTCCTGGAGCGCAAAAATCTCAAAGGCATTGCACTTGCTAGTGCCGGACTTCTGGTTGTCTTTTCTCTTGCGTTTGCGCTGGCCGATATTCGCTGGAGCGAACCGTACAAAACGCTTTCCGTTCGCTTGGTTCAGGGCGGGATCGCTCAGGACGAAAAATTTTCTCCGATGGGCAGTCTCACAAGTTTCGAGCGTTACGTTCGACTGATGAATGAAAAACCGGCACCGGAGAACGGCCTTATCGTTCTTCCGGAAACCATTTTCCCGATTCCGCTCCAACAGCTGAAGCCGGAAATCTGGAAGAAATTTACGCACGTTACTGATGGAAAGGCTGCTTTGATGTTCGGCGGCTTTCTGCGCGGAGAAGACGGTTACCGCAACACGGCCGTGTTGGTCGAGCATGAAAAGATCGTCCAGTCTTACACCAAAAAGCACTTGGTTCCTTTCGGAGAGTACGTTCCTGCCGGATTCAGGTGGTTTATCGACATGCTGCAGATCCCAATGGGAGACTTGCTGCAGGGGTCGGCTGACCCAAAAACTTTCGAGATTGACGGCGTGTCCTCCGCACCGCTTCTTTGTTACGAAGATCTCTTTGCATCGGAAATCAGAGAGTGGTGGCAGGGCGGTAAGGCTCCGAATCTTCTGGTGAATCTCTCCAACCTCGGCTGGTTCGGAGATACTCATGCGCTGCCTCAGCATCTCAATATTTCAAGGATGCGTGCGGTGGAATTTGCTCGACCGGTCATCCGCGCAACCAACACCGGCATGACGGCTTATGTCACAAGCAAAGGAGAAGTCGCCGCCGAGCTTCCCGCCATGAAGCCGGGCAAGCTCGATGTTGAAGTGGCTGCGGCGCAGGGAGAACCGACGCCGTTTGTTAAGTTCGGGGCGCTTCCTTGGCTCGGAGCCATGGTTTTGCTGCTTATCAGTGCAATCCTTGCCCTGTTGTTCAGAAAAAGACACCGTCTCCCGCTAAAATAAAAAGATTATTCTCAATTCAGCATTGCTGAGAAGAAAAAAGTTCGAAATTATGCTTACATTTCAGGAAGTTATTCTGCGTCTACAGCAGTATTGGAACGGGCAGGGCTGCGCCTTGCTTCAGCCGATCGACATTGAAGTCGGTGCCGGCACCTCTCATACCGCAACATTTCTCAGAGCCTTAGGCCCTGAACCTTGGAGAGCTGCGTATGTGCAGCCGTCCAGAAGACCGAAAGACGCCCGTTATGGCGAGAACCCCAATCGTTTGCATCAGCATCACCAGTTTCAGGTGGTTCTTAAACCGGCTCCGACCGACATTGTTGACCGCTACCTCGGCTCCTTGAGAGCGCTGGGTATTGATACCGAAGTCAATGATATTCGTTTTGTCGAAGACAACTGGGAGAACCCGACCCTCGGCGCCTGGGGCTTAGGCTGGGAAGTTTGGATGAACGGTATGGAAGTCACCCAGTTTACATACTTCCAGCAGGTCGGCGGTCTGGAATGCAAGCCGATTACCGGAGAAATCACTTACGGTCTTGAACGTCTGACGATGTATCTTCAGAACTGCGACAACGTTTTCGATCTCGTCTACACAAAATGGCAGGACGCTTCCGGCGAACACATTCTCACTTACGGCGACGTCTTCCATCAGAACGAAGTCGAGCAGAGCCACTACAACTTCGAGGCGAGCGACCCCGAAAAACTTCTCAAGCAGTTCGACTACTTCGAGAGCGAGGCCAAGCGCCTGATGGATCTGAACCTTGCTCTTCCGGCCTATGAAATGGTTCTAAAAGCCGGACACACGTTTAACCTCCTCGACGCACGCGGTGCCATCAGTGTGACGGAACGTGCCGCTTACATCGGCCGCATTCGTCAAATTTCCCGAGCCGTTGCTCAAAGTTACTACGACTCTCGTGAACGCCTCGGCTTCCCGATGTGCCAGAAAAAAGAATAAAGAGGTTAGAAAAATGGCTTCATTATTGATTGAAATTCAAACAGAAGAGCTGCCGCCGAAGGCACTGGACAACTTATCCAAGGCATTTGCCAAAGAACTGGCTTTCAGCCTTAAAGAGCAGGATTTAGCTCTTCCGAACGCACAGGTTACCGCTTACGGTTCTCCTCGCCGTATCGCCGCTCTGATTTCGGATGTCTCCGAAGTGGCCCCCGACAAACCTTTCCGTCAGAAACTGGTGCCGGTAAAAGTCGGTCTGGACGCTGAAGGCAAAGCTACCCCGGCTCTGAGCAAAAAAATGAAGGCACTTGGCATCGAGTGCGAACCTTCCGAGCTGAAAGTCGTCAATGACGGCAAGCAGGATCAGCTGGTATATGAAGGCACCAAGGCCGGTGTTTCTTTGAAAGACGGCTTGCAGATCGCTCTGGATCACGCCGTGCGCCGTCTGCCGATTCCAAAAGTGATGAGTTATCAGCTCGAAAACGGCAAGACCGTTGAATTCGTGCGCCCGGTTAAGCATCTCGTTGCCTTGTTTGACAAGGAAATTGTTCCCGTTGAACTGTTCGGCTTGAAAGCCGGCCGTGAAACGATGGGACACCGTTTCCACGTCCATGAACCGATTTCCATCAAAGAGGCAGAAAAGTATGCCGAGCAGATGGAAAAAGAAGGCAAGATCGTCGCTTCTTTCGAAGAGAGAAAGAACAAGATGGTCGGAGCGCTCAAGTCTGCCGCTGAAAAACTTCACGCCGAAATCATCATGCCCGATGATCTCGTTAATGAAGTCACCGCTTTGACAGAATGGCCCGTCGTTTACGAATCCGGCTTTGACGAAGAATTCCTAACGGTCCCCGTCGAGTGCCTGATTCTGACGATGCAGCAGAATCAGAAATACTTTGCGCTGAAGGATCAGAATAAGAAATTGATGAACCGCTTCCTGCTGGTTTCTCAGATCGAAGCCAAAGACGGCGGCGAAGCGATTCGTTCCGGCAACGCCCGCGTTGTTCGCGCTCGTTTGGCCGATGCGAAATTCTTCTATGATCAAGATCGTCTCCAGACGCTTGAATCCCGCGTCCCCGGCTTGGCCCATGTGGTCTACCACAACAAGCTCGGTACTCAGCTTGAAAGAAGCGAGCGCGTTCAGAAGATCGCCTCCCGCATTGCTGAGCAGATCGGTGCCGATCCCGCACTGGCCCGCCGCGCAGCTAAGCTGGCAAAAGCCGATCTGCGTACTTTGATGGTCGGAGAGTTCCCCGAACTGCAGGGCATTATGGGTGAGTACTATGCTCATCACGATAAGGAAGACGACAAAGTCGCGCTTGCTATCCGCGAGCACTACCAGCCTCGTTATGCCGGTGACGAGCTTCCGTCCACACCCGAAAGCCTGGCCGTTGCGCTGGCCGACAAGATCGAGACACTAACCGGCCTCTTCGGCATCGGACAGCTGCCGACCGGAGAAAAAGATCCGTTCGCTCTGCGCAGACACGCACTCGGCATTCTTCGCTTGCTGATCGAAAAAGAACTTCCTCTCTCTTTAGACAATCTGATTGCTATCGGGACGGAAGAAGAGTCTGTGGTGCCGGGCGTTAAAGATGCCACGGAAGAACTCAAACAGTTCTTCCACGACCGCCTGCGCGTCATGCAGAAGGACCAAGGCTTTACAGCTCATGAAGTTGAATCCGTGATCGGTTCCGAACCCGCTATCCTCGCGGACGTTCCGAAACGCCTGAAGGCCGTTCATGACTTTATGAGTCTGCCGGAAGCCGAATCTTTGGCAGCTGCTAACAAACGTATTGAGAACATCCTCAAGAAGAACACGCTGCCGCTGGCAGACGCCGTTGATCCGGCTCTCCTGACAGAAAAAGAAGAGAAGGATCTGTATGAAGCCATTCGTACGCTGGAACCCAAACTTGAAGCTGACTATAAGGCCGGCCGCTATGAAGACGAACTTCGCAGCCTGGCTCCGCTGAAAGCACCGGTGGATGCGTTCTTCGATAAAGTGATGGTGAACGCCGAAGACGAGGCCTTGAGAAGAAATCGCTTAACACTGCTCAACGAGCTTCATAAAGCGATGAATCAAGTCGCCAAACTTTCGTGTTTAGCTTCTTAACTCTCCGATCAGAAGGCCGCTCAAAGAGCGGCCTTTTCGAAAAATAGCTATGAAACTTATGCTCTGGCTTCGTGCCCTGATTTTTTGGTTCCTTTTTTGTATCACTATCATCTGCTACGGCATTGTTCTTTTCGTATGTATCCCGTTTACATCGAAAGAAGGTCGTTATGCCATCGTTAAAAAATGGTGCCGGGCCGTTGTCGGTTTAATGCGTACGATCTGCGGTGTCCGCTATGAGATTACCGGCATGGATAATGTGCCGGCGTCGGGTCCGGTCATTTTGCTGTCAAAGCATCAGTCGGGTTGGGAAACGCTTGCGTTTTTTGCCTTAGTGCCGAGACGTTTGAGCTATATCTATAAGCGCGAACTCCATCGTCTTCCAATCTTCGGCTGGGGTTTGGCTTCGCTCGGAATGTTCAGTGTGGACAGATCTGAGGGACGCACAGCTTTTGAGCGCATGAAGCGTGAAGTTCCGGACTTTTTTGCGCACGGCTGGGCCTTGGTGCTCTTCCCCGAGGGTACACGCACCGCTCCCGGCGCTTCCGTTAAATACAAAACCGGCGGCGTTCGTTTGGCGATTGCCACCAATGCTCCGATCGTCCCGATTGCTTTGAATTCCGGCGAATGCTGGCCGAAACATTCGTTTTTGCTGTATCCGGGCACAATTAAAGTGGTGTTCGGTGATCCGATCAGTCCGGAAGGAAAAACACCGCACGAACTTAATGAAGAAGTCCGCAGTGAAATTGAAGGCGAGATGAAGCGAATTTCTCCTCAATATTACAAATAAAAAGCTGAATGGTTTTAGATCGTATTTTTCCAAAGATCACCGGTTTTTATTTAGATGGATCTCCGTCAGAGGCTGAAATCGTCTATTCCGACAAGGTTCGGCGCGTGCATATTCGGCTTGGAGGACAAGAAGAACAAACTACCGCCGGACCGGAGGGCGTCATCTATATCACCAAAGGCTATCCTTCGGCGCTCCAAATTAAGTGGGCGCTGAAATTTCAAAAAGAGAAATTTCTGCCGTACTTTAAATTTTTTGAGGCGGCATCCTTAGCTTATCCGGAAGTCTCTTCACGTTTGACGAAGCAGGATTCCGAATTTGTCCATCATTCGGCTTTAGAAGGACGTTATTCCGTCCGATACCGCATTGTCCGCAGCAGCCGCAGAAAGAATACTCAAATCGCCTATGAAGGTGGTCTTTTGGTGGTTCGCTGCCCGACGAAGCTCACGGACTTCGAAGTGGAACTTGAGCTTCAGAAATCAGCAGCGAAAATTATTCAATTTTTGGAGAAGATGCGCCGCGGTGCTCCGACTGTGGAAAAAGAGCCCACTTCGGCCGAAGCAGCGAACAGCATTCGGCTTGCAGACGGTGCAGAAGTCCAAATTATTTGGCAGCCCGGGAAACGCAAGAGCATTTCAATTTCTATGCCCAACTCAGAGCAGCTGCTGGTGAAGTATCCGACAAGCAGCTCTCGGGAAAAAGTGATGGGCTGGGTTCTTTCGCAGCAGGCGTGGATTCAGAAGAAACGGCAGAAAAGCTTAGGGAAGGAAGATACCAATCGGGCCTTTTTTGAAAAACTGTTTTCCGAACATGAAATCGTCTTGCTGGACGTCAAAAGAAAGGTACGGGTGTCGAGCGTACGCAAAGAGTCCGGTGTCTTCGACGATGAAGTTGTGCTGTGGATAAAGGACGCGAACATCAGTCGAGAGCAGTTTCTCGAAGTTCTCGTTAAAACGATCAAAAAGTGGGCCCTTACGGCTCTGCAGGAAGAATTTGAACTGAAGCTCGCACAGATGGGACCTTTTAGATATCCCTATCGAAAGTTCTTTCTTACGTCAGCTAAAACGCGCTGGGGAAGCTGCAGCAGCCGCGGTCATGTCCGCATTCATTGGAACACGGTGTTTGTTACGAAGTCCGAGCGGGATTATCTTTATACGCATGAGGCGGCCCATCTAACAGAGATGAACCATTCCCCACGCTTTTGGCAGCTCGTTGAAGTGCATTGTCCAGGTTACAAGCGGGCTAGGACAATCCTGCATTCAAGGACGCTTGGATTTCTTTAGTCAGGCTAAACCTGACCGGGAAGTACAATCGAAATGCCCGCCGCATGAACCAAGCGAGCCAGGCGAATGAAGTTTTCCAGAGGCACGCTTTCGGCGCGCTGCTCCGGTTTGATTCCTGCTTCCTCCATCATTTCGGCAGAAATCCATTTAGAAAGATTGTTCTTTAAGGTTTTGCGGCGCATAGCGAAAGATGCCGCGACAACCTGATGGAAGGTTTCTTCATCAACCTCTGCCGGATTTTGGATCGGGACCATGCGGACAACGGAAGACATGACCTTCGGCGCCGGCGTAAATGCCTCGGGCGGAACATCAAAGAGCTTGATCATGCGGTACTTTCTTTGAAGCATGACAGAAAGCCGGCCGTAGGCTTTCGTTCCCGGGGCGGCGACCATTCTGTCGACCACTTCCTTCTGAAGCATAAAATGCTGATCTACGACGCGGTCGCTGATTTCGGAGAGCTTAAAGAGGAGCGGAGAAGAAATGTTGTAGGGCAGATTGCCGACCACGCGGATCTTTTCTTCCGCGGCGAAGTCTCTCCAGTCGAACTTCAAGGCGTCAGCCTCAAGAACGGTTAATTGTTCGGACGTGAATTTGGTCCGCAGCCAAGCGGCAAGGTCTCTATCAATTTCAACGCAATAGATGTGCTTGGCGCCGGCAATTAATTCTTTCGTCAGGGCGGCCTGTCCCGGCCCGATTTCGATGATCTTCTGACCTTCCTTCGGATCGACGGCTTCGGCAATTTTGTTGATCCAGAAATCGTCGTTCAGAAAGTTCTGTCCGAAACGTTTGCGCGCTTTATGGTGCTTGAGTACTTCAGCCATTTCTTGATTCCATGAAAAAACGCTTAGGAGGCCTAAGCGTTTTTGACTTTACGATTTTATTCTTCCGGTTTGTTGATTCGCTTCTCAACATAGGCTTCCGAACGCAAGCGTCTTTCCCAGTCGAGGACGGCATCGCCGAGTTTCTGCTCACGCAGTGCTTCTCTGGCTTGTTCTCGCTGACGTTCGTTAACGCCGCTCTTGGTTCTGCGGTCAAGCACCTGGAAGATGTGCCAGCCGTAGGGCGTGCGGATCGGTTCACTGATTTCACCGACGCTCAGTTTGTCGAGCTGCTGCTCCATTTCCGGAGGAACGTCACCCGGGTATAGCCAACCGAGGTCGCCGCCTCGTGTTCCGGACGGATCTGCGGAATGCAGACGAGCCAGTGTTTGAAAGTCACCGTCGCCTTTATCAAGACGTGATTTGATCTCGTTTAAGCGCTGAATTACAACTTTTTCCGGCGTGACGTTCGAGGGGCGCATCATGATGTGGCGCACATGTGTCTGACGGACACCTTGCTCTGCTTGTGCTCCTTGGTCGCGGACGCCCATCAGCTTGAGAATCTGGAAAGAGTTTCCGGCCTGGAGGGGAATGATGTCGCCGGCTTTGTGGTTCTGAAGGGCCTGTACAACAAACGGAGGAAGTTTTCCGGCAGGAACCCATCCCATGACGCCGCCTTCCATTGCTTCAGGCGTGACGGAGTATTTCGCCGCCAGCTGGCTAAAGTCTGCGCCTCTCTGAGCCTGTTCAAGTGCTCGGGAAGCTGTTCTCTGTGCAGCTTCAACTTCCGCTTTGGTGGGATTTTCAGGGAAGCTGATGACAATACGAGACAAACGGTATTCCATGCGTTTGCCCGGACCGCTTTGGTCTTTCAGATACTGATCGATTTCGCTCTCGGGGATCTGGATCTTGTCGTCCACATCTCTTTCACGAAGACGCTGAGTAATTAGTTCGCTGCGGATCTCGCTCTTGAAGCTCGGAACGGAAATACCGTCGGCGGCCAATTTCTTTTCGAGCTGAGGAACGGTTAAACCATTATTGGTCGCAATCTGTTCGATGGCGCCGTTAAGCATATTGTCATCGATACGAATACCGGTGTCGCGGGCTTTTTGCTCGATGATTCGTTCAAGAATCATACGATCGAGCGTCTGGTCGCGAAGGTTTTCCATCGGAGGCAGGGCAATGTTTCTTCTGCGAAGATTCATTGCGACTTGATGAATTCTCTGCTGCAGCTGAATTTCTGTAATCACATCATGGTTGACAACAGCAGCGATGCGGTCGACCGGAACGGGTGCGTTTTTATGAGCCGCAGCCGCTTCCTTCTTTGCCTGCGCTTTCTGAGCGTACGCATTGTCTGCATTGACAGCGCCGAGGGAGAGGAGGGCGCAGGCACATACTGCATAAAGATGAGTCAGTTTCATAGTTTATTCGTAGTAATCATATCGGCCGACTTCAACAGGCTTCGGCCCGACCGGTTTATAGCCCGTAATGCCTTCGCTTAAGGCTTGGATCGGACTCGATCCGACGGTGCCTAATCCGACTAATTCAAGTTCTAAGAAGAAGTTCGTCGTCGACCTTCCTTCACTTCGGATGTAACGCTGTACGGCGCCGCGAAGAATCCAACACCCCGCACGATATTCGAGGCCCATAAGGGAGTCAACCACTTTTTTGTCTCGGAATGAATAATTGTACCTTCCGAGTCCGTAGAGGTCTTTCATGATCGGCCACTGGAACGAAAAGTCGACCTGCTTGATATTGGTGTTGTAGAAGTCCTCACGCTTGTCGTTGGGGTTGTAGTTATAGCGATAGTACAGGGCAACGGTCGAGAAATCACGCGGGTTATAACGAATACCTGCGCTTGTTTTAGAGATCTTTGACCATTCTGTTGAGTACTGGATCGCACCTTCCAAGCGCCAGCCCTCAAATAAAGAGAACTGAGTGGCGGCTAACACATCACTGCGATTCTTTGTTTTACCAGGGGTATCCCAATAAAGATCGACTTTTTCATCCGTGAAGTAGTAGCGCTGGCCCACGGTTGCGGAGAACCATTCTTTGCCGGTGCCGGAGTCAATATAACGCGTTGTCAAAACCGCAGACAATTGGTTTGTGTTCGCAATTCGGTCGTACCCTGAATACTTATTCGGCGTAAAGAGCTCAGCAAAGTTCAAGTCAGCCAAGGAGCTGTCAAAGTTCGGCATGTGCCTTTGATTCCGATAGGGAATGTAGGCGTAGAACAAACGGGGCTCCAAAGTTTGCTCTGTTTCTCGTCCGAAGATCGTTGAATTTCTCTCAAAGATCAAACCTGTGTCCAGAGAGTAGATCGGAAGTGAACGTGAAGAAGAGCTGTCAATGCCAGCCTTTGCGTGTTTAATGTCGTTGTAATGCGTGAACGAATACGTAACTTTCGGGGTAAAGAACCAATAGGAGCCCATGAGCGGATAGGAGATCGAGGTGTTCCAGAGTGTCCGGTTACCGTCGCCGCTCTCTCCGCGCTGGCCGTTGTAGGAGGAAATTCCCCTACGGAAACGAGTTGCCGTCAAGCGAGAATCCAGGATCGCGCCGTGAAAATCTGCAACGTAACCGCTGAGATTAAATTCCGGTTCTTTCTCATACGGTTTTTCGACCCCCTTATTGTTCGGCCGAAGGGTTTGATTCTTGTAAACACCTAAAGAAGTGCTCCAATAAGTCTGTCCGTAGCTTATCCAGAAGTTCTGATTAAGAACATTTTCACTGGATTCACGAATAGTTGTCGAGAAATCCGATAAGTAATCGTTATCGGAGACCTTCTGATAATCGACGCCGAGAGAAACGTCACCGATGCGCTGGTAGTGTTTCCAAGCTACACCGTAACGTCGTTCGTGCGTCTCTTTGTCTTTAAAGATAACGTTGTAATCCACCTGGCCGGAAAAAGTCGGCTGCAGGTAACGGAACTCGTTGCCAAAGAGCACGCCGCGCTTAGACATAGGCTTCAACGTCAGCGTGTAGTCGTAGTTTGGTGCAATGTTCCAGTAGAACGGAACTTTCATATTCACGCCGAGCGTGGAGCTCATGCCGAATCTCGGCGTTAAAAAGCCCGTCTTGCGCTCGGATCCGACCGGGAAGCTGAAATAAGGCGAGGCAAAGACCGGGATACCACCGACGTACAGACGTGCGTTCCTGCCGACGGCAGATCCGTCGAGTTCGTCGTAATCAATGTCAGAGGCTTTAATCCACCAAGCTTCTTCACCTTCGCGGCAGGTTGTGACCATGGCATTGCACATCTTGGCTTTGCCTTCGCCGAGAAGTTCGATCTTGTCGGACGTGCCTCTCATCTGCGTCGGCAGATAGCGGAAGGTTGCGTTCGGCATTTCGCCGGTTTCGGCATCAAGGTGATAAGTGAGCTCGGGCCCCTTGAAAATCGTACCGTTTCTGGCAACTAAGGCATTCCCGTTGGAATAAACCTCGTCGTTGGCAAAAGTGTAGGTAATGGTGTCGCCGCGAAGGACGGAGCCGCCTCGCCGAACTTCGGCGCTGTCAATGAGTTCGATTTTCTCATTGGGCGTTCCGATCATTTTGAACGCCGTGAGATAAGTTGGGGCATCGCCTTCTTCAGAAGGCGCATTCTCATCTAAGCGCCGTGCCGCATTCAGCTTCAGTCCGTACTCAGGTCGGGTAGCCGTTTCGGAATCTTGATCGCGCTCGGCCGCCGAGACGAGCAAGGGCAAAGCTAAAGTCACTGCCACAAAAACGGGTAAGGCTCGAAAAGCTTCCATGGGTCTTTTTCGACGAATTGAAAAACTAGACATTAAAATTGCACGCTATTAGGTGGAAAGATTATAAAGGCTTAATGGACCTGCATATTCTTTCCGATCAACGGAAGATGGAGATGAAGTAATGACAGAGCGTGAAGTTGGCTTAAAGCAGTGGCTGGAAAAAATCGGAGGGTCTTTCGGGCTGAATCTGAAGACGCTTCGCCCGGCATCTTCGGACGCAGGTTTTAGGAGCTATTTCCGTATTGACGGAGACGGAACGACTTACATCGTCATGGACTCTTCCGGCGAAACCGGCAACGTCAAACCTTTTATTTTTGTCGACGATCTGTTTGCCAAACAAGGTATCAACGTTCCGAAAATCTTTGCTCAGGACGTAGAGCAAGGTTTTCTGCTGCTGTCAGACTTGGGAGCTCAAACTTATCTGGATGTCCTTTCGGAGGACAACGCCTCTAGACTAATGGATGACGCCACTACCGCACTTGTCAAACTCCAGAAGAACAGCAAACGGGGTGTCTTGCCTGAGTACTCCGAAGAACTGCTTCGCCGTGAACTCGAACTTTTCCCTGAGTGGTATGTGAAACGCCATCTGAATATGGAAATTACGCCGCAGATGCGCAGCATGTTCGACAAGATGTTTGATCTCATTATCAAAAAGAATCTTGCTCAGTCCTTTGTATACGTACATCGAGACTACATGCCGCGTAATTTGATGCTCGAAGAAAAGGACAATCCCGGAGTTATTGATTTCCAAGACGCTGTATACGGTCCGGTCAGCTATGACATTGCCTGCTTGTGCCGAGACGCCTTTATCTCCTGGAGCGAAGCTCAGGTTTTGGATTGGACCATTCGCTATTGGGATAAAGCCCGCAAAGTAGGCATCCCGGTCCCGGCAGACTTCGGCGTGTTCTGGGAAGACGTCGAATGGATGGCTCTCCAGCGTCACCTCAAGGTTTTGGGTATCTTTGCCCGCCTCAATTACCGCGACGGAAAAACGAAATATCTCGGTGATACGCCGCGATTCCTGAATTACGTTCAAAAGACTGCCTCCCGCTTTGATGCGTTAAGACCGTTGTCTCGTTTCATTAACCAAATCTCCGGCATCGAAGAGACCGTCGGATACTCTTTCTAGGGAGTGTCGGATTGAAGGCGATTGTGTTGTGCGCCGGCAGAGGCAAACGCATGCGCGAACTCACGGCGCATAATTCCAAACCGCTGATCAAGCTGTGGGGCCGCTCAATGGTCGATTGGCAGCTTGATCGTCTGAAAAAGGGCGGTATCCGCGAGGCGGTGGTTAATACCGCCCATTACGCAGAACTCTATCCTTCGCACTTTGCAGAACATCCGGTCGAGGGAATGAGGGTGACCATTTCTCAGGAAGGTAGTTCGATCTCGGATGCGCTGGAAACCAAAGGCGGTATTGTCAAAGCACTTCCTTTGCTCAGCGACGGGCAAGAACCCTTTGTTGTGGTTTCCGGAGACATCGTTACTGCCTTTGATTACGCTTCCCTGGAAAAAGCCGGTGATCGAATTAGAAAAGGAGAAATCGTCGGGCATTTGGTATTGGTGCCCAATCCTTCTTTCCATGACGGAGACATGGATTTAAAAGACGGACTTGTCAGCAGCGACAATAAAAAGTTCACCTACGGAAATATCGCTGTTTTCTCTCCCAAAATCTTTGCCGGAGAAAAAGCGGAGTTTTCCAAGCTTTTCCCTTGGCTGTACCAATTTGTGGATCAGCACCTGATCAGCGGTGAGCTCTACGAAGGTCCCTGGGCCAACGTCGGAACTCCGGAAGAGTTGGCCAAATGCGAGGCCTCGGGCTGTTTTTTTAAGAAGCAGGATCTTTCATGACCGACAGTTCTGTCCAAGTCGGCAATGTGACAATTCCCGGACGTGTGTTTCTGGCACCGCTGGCAGGCTTTACCGATCTTCCTTTTCGCCAAATTTGCCGCAAGCTGGGCGCGGCTTATGCCGTTGCCGAAATGGTTGCCTCACAGAAACACTTGAGGGAGTCAAGGAAATCACAGGAAAGATTTTCGCTCGGAAGCGAAAGTTATCCTCGCGCGATTCAGCTTCTCGGATCCGATCCTGAGGATTTGGCCGATACGGCCCGCTATGCGGTTCAATGCGGCGCGCAGATCGTGGATTTCAACTGCGGCTGTCCGGCTAAAAAAGTTTGTTCGGTAGAGTGCGGCTCGGCTCTGCTAAAAGATGAAGCCCTTGTCGAAAATCTGCTGACGGCTCTGACAGCAGCGGTAGATGTTCCGGTAACGCTCAAATATCGGCTCGGCTGGGATGCGGAGCACATTAACGCATTAAATGTTGCGGCGCTTGCCCAGAAAGCCGGAATCAAAATGCTTGTACTCCACGGCCGTACCCGAGAACAAGGATTCAAAGGCGCGGTGGATTATCAGAGAATTGCCGAAGTGAAGGCATCTGTTGATATACCGGTGATTGCCAACGGCGACATCGACAGCGTTGAAAAGGCCGAAGCCGTTCTTGCACAGACCGGCGCCGACGGCATCATGATCGGTCGCGCGGCTATCGGAAACCCTTGGATTTTTTCTCAAATAAACGACCGACTCAACGGAAGAATCCCGCAGACGCCGAGTAAGAGCCAACTTATTGAAACTATTGGCGAACACTTACAGTTACATTTTTCTTTTTACGAGAAGGAAAAAGGGCTAAAGACAATCCGCAAACACCTCAGCGGCTACTTTAAACGATTAGACTTATGTCCGACTCTATTGACGGATTTGTACTCCGTTACGGATCCGATTCAATTAGAAAAAAAAGTCGAGCGTCTCTTGAAGGACAATCTCGACTAGCTTTTACGCAATGCTTGTTTTCTGCCGTCCGGCAGCGCATAACGCGTTCCGGGAGCAGAAACGAGCGGGTTCAAACTTTTATCTCAACGGAAGTTTCTAACGAAATGCACAACATGAAAAAACAAGCGCTGATCAGCTGCTCGGATAAATCCGGCGTTGTTGAATTTGCAAAAGCCCTGACGGAACTCGGTTACCACATTCTGTCTACCGGGGGCACCGCAAAACTCATCGCTCAGGCAGGCATTCCCGTACAAGAGGTTGCCGATTACACCGGCTTCCCGGAAATGCTTGACGGAAGAGTCAAAACACTGAACCCGAAGATCCATGCCGGCATTCTTGCCCGCCGCCCCGTTGCGGAGCACATGGAGGCGTTAAAGCAGTTTAAAATTGATCCGATTGACATCGTCGCAGTCAACCTGTATCCGTTCGAACAGGCAATCGCCAACCCGAACTGCACCTTTGAAAACGCCATCGAAAATATTGATATCGGCGGTCCCACGATGATTCGCGCTGCCGCGAAGAACCATGAAAGTGTTACCGTCATTGTCTCTCCCGGCGACTACAGAAAAGTTATCGAAGAGATCAAGGAAAAAGGCGAAGTTTCTCCGGAAACCAGACTGGAATTGGCAAAGAAAGTGTTTGTTCATACCGCTCACTACGACGCCATGATTTCCAACTATCTGACCAGCATGAAGGGCAACGACGTTTCGACTCGTACAAAGTTCCCGGAAAGCCTGACACGCCAGTGGGTTAAAGTGCAGGATATGCGCTACGGCGAAAATCCTCATCAGGAAGCTGCTTTCTACCGCGAAAGAAATGTTGCACCCGGACTCTTGGCCGGATACCACCAGCTTCACGGTAAGGAACTTTCCTACAACAACATCGCTGACAGCGATGCCGCCTGGGAAGCCGTCCGCAGCTTTGACAGCCCTGCCTGTGTGATTATTAAGCATGCCAACCCCTGCGGCGCTGCTATCGGAATGAATTCCGAAGAGGCCTACAGCAAGGCCTTTAAGTGCGATCCGACGTCTGCCTTCGGCGGCATCATCGCTTTCAACTGCGAAGTTTCCAAAGAAGCTGCCGAGAAGATTGCCAAGCAGTTCGCTGAAGTCATTATTGCGCCTGAGTTCTCTCAGGGCGCATTGGACATTCTTCTGCAGAAGAAGAATCTTCGTCTGCTCACGGTTGCCATGGGACATGCCCGCAACGACCTGGATATGAAGCGCATCGGCGGCGGCCTCTTGGTTCAGACCCCTGATACACAGTGCGTCAGTGAAAAGGACCTCAAGGTTGTGACGAAGCTCGCTCCGACTAGCGCTCAGATCTCCGACATGATGTTTGCTTGGAAGATCGCCAAGTTCATCAAGTCCAATACAATCGTCTTTGTACGCGACGGCATGACTTTGGGCGTCGGCGCCGGTCAGATGAGCCGCGTTGACTCTGCCAGAATTGCATCCATCAAGGCAAAAGAAGCCGGTCTCTCTTTAGAGGGCAGCGTTGCCGCTTCGGACGCATTCTTCCCGTTCCGAGACGGTTTGGATGTCATTATTGATGCGGGCGCGACTGCGGTTATCCAGCCGGGCGGATCTATTCGTGATGAAGAAGTGATTGCTGCGGCCAATGAACGCGGTATCACCATGGTCTTTACCGGTGAACGTCACTTCCGCCACTAATTAAATTTTCCTAATTCGAGCCGGAATCGCAGTAAACACGATTTCGGCTCAATTATTGATACAAAATTCAAAGTATTTAGTTATCGGATCACGGTCCGAGGCTTTCCGGCACATTAAGATTAACTTAGTGTGCTTGTTAGATTTATGGAGATGAGGAACGTATGGTCAGACGTGACTTGGGATTGAATCGCCGCGTATTTCTTAAAGCCGTCGGCTTGGTAGGAATCGCAGCTGCCGAACCGGCTTTTGCACAGCTTTTTGTGAACATTCAAGGTGTCGGGGCAAACCAATTTCCAATTGCTGTTCAGCCGTTTTTCGGCAATAGCGAAGCGCCTGAGAACATTGCCGAAATCATCGGCAACGATTTGGTCCGAAGCGGTTTTTTCCGTTTGGTTTCCTGTGATGCCGCCACGGCACTCGACAAGGATCCGGACTGGAAAGCATTGAGTACAGCCGGCGTCGGTGCATTTGCAGACGGTTCTGTGACACGAGCTGCCGACGGACGCTATGAAATCAAGTTCCGCCTCTTTGACCCGGTGAAAAAGCAGGAGACAGACGAAGCCTCCTATATTTCTCCGAAGGACGACCTGCGTCTTTATGCCCATAAGATCGCAGATCGAATTTTTGAACGCCTGACCGGAGAGAAGGGCGATTTTGCGACACGCATCGCTTACGTTTCTCAGCAGGCCAAGAACAACTACGCCATCATGGTAGCTGACAGCGACGGCTACAACCCTCAGGTTGCCCTTCGCATCAGACATCCGATTATTTCTATCGATTGGTCTCCTAACGGCAGACAGATTGCCTACACCTCATTCGAGACAGGCAAACCGACCGTTTGGATTCATGATCTGAGCACGGGTAAGCGCCGCCAGGTCGCTGCTTTTCGGGGCAACAACAGTGCGCCGGCTTTCAGCCCGGACGGAGGTACGCTGGCAGTGGCACTGTCTAAGGACGGCGGCACGAAGATTTATCTGCTGGATACCAACGGTCAGAACCTCAGACAGTTCACCACAGGCGGCAGCATCGATACAGAGCCCGCATTCTCGCCGGACGGTAAATATATTTACTTCACGAGCGACCGAGGCGGCAATCCGCAGATCTATAGAAAGCCGGTTGCGGGCGGTTCCGCTGAACGCATCAGCTTTGGTAATGCCTACGCCATTAGTCCGGCGGTCAGTCCTAAGAATGACCAGGTCGCTTATATCGTTCGCACGGGCGGCCACTTTAAGCTCGTGCAGCAGGATTTAGCGACCGGCAATGTGATTCCGCTTTCTGAAATCGGAAAGAACGAGTCGCCGAGCTACTCGCCCAACGGAAACATGATTATTTATGCCTCCGAGGTTGGAGGTAAGGGTGTTCTGTCCACTGTCTCCACGGACGGAAGCACTCGTTCCCGACTCTCGGGTACCAGTGGAGACATTCGCGAACCCTCATGGGGTCCCACTATTAAGTAAAAGGACGAAGAAGATGATCTCTTCAAGATTTGCTATTTGCGCAGCCGCTGCAGCTGTCGCTCTTTCGCTCTCGGCTTGCTCTACAGTAGATCTGGATAAGGATAAAGCCGGTTCTATCACTGACGGAACTTCCGTTGAAGAAGCTCTGAGCTCCAAGACCGGCCCGCTTGCTAACCGCGAAGTTCACTTTGATTTCGACAGCTACACCGTTTCTCCCGACCAAATGCCGGTCGTGACAAATCATGCTCAGTTCCTGGCTGCTCACAAGAACCTGAACGTTCGTCTGGAAGGCAACACCGACGAACGCGGCGGACGTGAATACAACCTGGCTCTTGGTCAGAAGAGAGCGGAAGCCGTCAAAGAACGTATGACTCTTCTGGGCGTTTCTCCTCAGCAAATCGAAACGATTAGCTACGGTAAAGAAAAACCCAAAGCCGAAGGTCATGACGAAGCGGCTTACTACGAAAACCGCAGAGTCGACATCCACTACATGCTCAACAAGTAATCTCTCATGAAAAGAATCGCGCTGGTGCTCCTTAGCACCGTTCTGTTGTCCGTCAATACATCGGCATGGGCGCTCTTCGGAGACGATGAGGCCCGCAAAGCCATTCTGGAGCTTCGCGATCAGCTGAAGTCTCAGCAGGAAGTGCAGATGTCGCTGTACGACCGACTGGAAAAACTGACGAAGGAAGTTCAGACGCTCCGCGGCAAAGTTGAGGATCTGACCAATTCCGTCGGTAAGGAAAAACAAAACGCCGAGACCATTTATGACGATCTTTCGAATCGTCTGAATGAAATGGATCCGAAGGCCAAGGCAGCAGCAGCCGCTTCTGATCGTGAGATTTCCGCAAAGCAGGAACTTGATCGCTGCTTGTCCGTCTTTCAAAAGGGCGACGCCAACCAAGCGATTAAATGCTTCTCAGGCATGACGCAGAAGTACAGCAGGACAAAGGTTTATCCCGATGCTCTGTACTGGCTCGGCAGCAGCTACTATATGAAAGGCAACTTTGCGCAGACGATTGCCACCGAGCAGCGTCTGATTTCCGGCTACAGCAAACATGCCAAAGTTCCGGAAGCCTACCTGTTGATCGGTATGGCCCAGATGGATTCCAAGAAAACCGCGGAAGCCAAAGCTACTTTCAATAAACTGATCAAGCTTTATCCGAAGAGCAGCGCGGCAGGACTTGCTAAAAAGCAGATGTAATCAATCGCAGATTGATGATCGAGGACCTTCGGGTTCTTTTTTAATTCCCCAATTTCGTGATCCCTTAGGAACTGTTGCCTTTTAGCTTATTAAGCTAAAGGGCATCAGGAAAAATTCGGAACTCGGCGGAGTATCCCTAAAGGAGGGATCGTGTCCTTTACGCGTAAATGTTGGTTTTATTTGATATGCCTGTTTGCGGGGCTGTGCACCGGGGCGGTCGGCGGATACTTCCAGTTCTTCCTGCATAAGGCAGATCATTTGCGGATGCAGCTGACCACGTGGGCTCATTCCGTGAGTTTTTGGGAAGGTTTCGGCGCTGTCTTGGCGGTTTGTGTCGCCTGCGCAGTCATCGGACGATTCCTGGTTCGTTTTGCACCGACGGCCGGCGGCAGCGGAATTCAATATGTTGAAGCGGCCTGGAGAGAAGAGGTTGAACCGGCGCGCTTTAAGATCTTATTGGTTAAGTTCTTCGGCGGTATTTTGACGCTGGGCAGCGGTATGGCTTTGGGCCGCGAAGGTCCGACGGTTCAGATGGGGGCCTCCATCGGAGCCACGATTGCCCGCATTCTGAAGTTCTCGAAAGAAGAGCTTCGTTTTCTCACCATCGCATCCGCAGGTACCGGCTTGGGTGTAGCCTTCTCATCTCCTTTAGGCGGAGCAATGTTCACATTCGAGGAAGTCACGAAAGATATCCGTATGAATCTCGTGATTCCGACCCTCATCTGCGTTTTTGCCGGATGCACGGTGTCGATGACGATCCTCGGCATGCAGCCGGACTACAACGTCATCAACCGAACCTTCATAATTCCGGGTGTCAAAGAGTCCGTCGCTTTCATTTTGTTCGGAATCTTTATCGGTGTGATGGGACCGCTCTACAACAAGATGGTTCTTATTCTTTTGAACACGAATGCATACTTTAAGAAGGTCATTCCTGAAGTGAAAGCCGGAATCATCGGTATCGTCGTTGCACTGCTGGTTTACTTTGCACCGGGACTTGCCGGCGGCGGCGATCAGCTCGGCACTGAGATGCTGAACTACACGTTCCCCATTGCAACGGTGCTGGTTATCGGATTGATACGCTGGTTTTTTGCGCCTCTTTGCTACGCCACAGGCGTTCCCGGCGGTCTGTTCTCACCGCTTCTTCTGATGGGCGGGATCTTAGGTCACGTTTTTGCATGGACGTTGAATCTCATCGGATTTGATTTAAACCCGATGGCATTCTGCGCCGTCGGAATGAGTGCCTTCTTTGCTTCGACGATTTGCGCTCCGATTACCGGCGTTCTGCTGATTCTTGAAATGACCGCGTGCTGGGATTTAACACTTCCCATGCTCATCGGATCGGCATTGGCATTCTTTACTGCTCAGGCGTTGAAGAGCCAGCCGATTTACACGGCCCTGCGTCTGCGGATACCCGAAGTCAAGCAAATGCAGCAGCAGGGCGTCGACGTCCTCCAGCCGCCCGCTATTCCTGAAAAGTTGTCGTAGCGCGGTTTGACCTGATAAGCTGTACTCTGGTTCGGGAGAGGGCTTGTCCCTCTCTTTCGGCAGGAGTCTGACGCGTCTGGTACCGGCTATTCGCTCCGTTCTGTCGAACTTTCTGTTTTTCGGAAAAATAAAATGAAAAATATCAGTGTGGGAACGGAAGCCCTGGATGATCCGTTCATCAATCAAGGAACGGCCTTTAGTCAGGACGCCAGAATAAAACGGAAACTGCGCGGACTGCTTCCTCCGAGAGTGACGACGCTGGAGCATCAGGCCAAGCGGGCTTTAGAAAGAATTCGTCAGGCTGAAGAGCCGCTCCAGAAATACGAAATCCTTTCGCTGCTCCGACACAGAAACGCAACCCTCTTTTATTACCTCCTCGAAAATAATATTGAGGAGCTGATGCCTATCGTCTATACGCCGACGGTCGGCAAAGCCTGTCAGGAATTCGATCGAATTTACAGTGAACCGGAGGGCCTTTACGTCACAATTGAAGATAAAGGTTCGATTCGGGACGTGATCAATAATTGGCCCTATGACGATGTCGACATGATCGTCGTGACAGACGGCGAACGTATCCTCGGATTAGGCGACCTCGGCGCCGGCGGAATGGGCATTCCGATCGGAAAACTTTCTCTTTACACGGCTTGCGCAGGGCTCAATCCAGCGCGCGCTCTGCCCGTACTCTTGGATGTCGGCACTAATAATCAGGGTTTGCTGCATGATCCTCTTTATCTCGGTCTGCAGCAGCCGAGGGTTGACGGCGAGGAATACTACGCTTTTGTCCGAGAGTTCATAGAAGCCGCTAAAGCACGCTGGCCTCATGTGATTATCCAATTCGAAGACTTTGCTAATCGTCACGCCTTTGCACTGTTGGATCAATGGAAGGGTAAGACTGCTTGTTTTAATGACGATATTCAGGGAACTGCGGCGGTTGCCGTTGCAGGTTTCTATGCAGCGGCAAGGGCTAAGGGAAGTTCTCTTGCCGAGGAAAAATTCCTTTTCTTAGGCGCCGGTGAGGCCGCAGGCGGCATTGCTGATTTGCTGGTTGAGGCTATGATGAAGGAAGGCCTGACCCAGGAAGAAGCCATCAATAGGATTTTTCTTTTCGACTCTCACGGTCTGGTGACAAAAGATCGAGAGGGGCTGACGCCGCTGAAGCAGAAGTTTGCTCATGAACTTGAACCTCAGAGCACATTCCTGGACGCCATCGGCGAAGTGAAACCTACGGCAATTGTGGGCTGTGCGGCTCAGGCAGGATCGTTTAATGCCTATGTACTCAGCGCAATGGCAAGAATCAACGAGCGCCCCATCATCTTTGCGTTATCGAATCCGACATCTCGTTCCGAATGCACAGCTAGAGAAGCCTATACCTACACAGAAGGCAAATGCCTCTTTGCTTCCGGCAGTCCTTTCCCGCAGGTTGAATTGAACGGAAAGACTTTTATTCCTCGCCAGAGCAACAACTCGTATGTTTTCCCCGGAATCGGTCTCGGATTAGTGGTCTCGTCACCTCGGGTTGTTCCGCAAAGTGTATTTTTAAGTGCCGCAGAAGCACTCTCTAAGATGGTCTCGGAAGAGGACTTGGAAAACGGGAGTTTATTCCCGCCGCTCATAAAGATTCGCGAAGTTTCTCAGTCCATTGCGGCTGCTGTAGCCGAGCAATGTTTCACGACAGGTGTTGCCGGAGTGTCGAATCCGGTCGATTTATCCGAAGCGATTCAGGCGGCGATGTATAAGCCTGTCTACGATCAGATCTGACTAAATAAGAAAAACCTTCAGGACTGCGGAAGGAGAAACAGCATTCCTGAAGGTCAAGATTTTGAAGTACTCTCAGATCACAAAAGAAGAAAATTTCTTAGAAGGTGTGGTTCATCCCCACGAATGTTGTCCACGGATTTTTACCCATGTTGGTGGTCGGTGCCGATGAAGTGCCGCCACCGCCGTTGATCGTGTAATTCACGTTCTTCTCGTTGTTGAGATAGGCAGCACCGGCGTAGACGGTGGTTCGCTTACTTAACGGATAGTCGTAGCGAACCGAGACGTTCCAAGCATTGGCAGAATCAGTCGTATTGTTCTTTAAATACGCAAAGCCGTTTAACAGATTGCCGCCGAACAACGGTGTCTTTGCCGATACGCTGTAAACCATGATGTTCGGATTGGTATCGCGGACTGCAGCCTTGGAGCCGTTCTTATAGACAAGGTTGCCGTAGAGCTTGGTGAATCCGAAGTCGTAGCTTGCACCTAAGTTATACAGCGCAGCGTGCGCATTCGGGTCTTTGAGATTATTGGGAGCTTCTGCAGCCAGGTTTTGATAGGTGTAAGTGAAGCCGATGCCGAAAGCACCCTTGCGATAGACGGCCTGAGCTGCATAGCTGTTGCCGTACTTATTCGACATTTCGGATTCTGAGTTCAGCTTGTTCTGTTCTCCTAAAGAAACCATAGCGGAGAGCTTTAAGCCGCCGAAACTCGGGCTTTCATAGACAAAGGAATTGTCTCTGCGAGTCAGATTGTCGACACCGGAAGCGCCGTTGATGCCCGGAATATGAGTATTCGGAAGATAAGGCGCCGGAGCCATGAAGTTGTTAATCGTGCTGCCTAAGCTGCAGGCAAAAGCGTCAAACTGGGCGATTCCGCCGAAGTTCAGGGTGTACTGACGGCCGAAAGAAAACGTACCCCAGTCAGTGTTTCGGATTCCGAGAACCGCTTCTCGCTGAAAGGCCCATCCTTCCGGCTGAGCGGCGGTGGTATTGGTGCCGTTATCAACAAAGAAGCCGTTTTCCAGTCGGAAGAACACGCTGGTTCCTCCTCCTAAATCTTCCGTTCCTTTGATGCCGATGCGTGAACCGCCTTTACCGCCGCTGCCTAAGTCAACAACGGTGCCGTTTCCGCCGTTGTAAAGCTGGACATATGCGTCCACCATTCCGTAGACGGAGACGTCAGAAGCGTAGACGCTTCCGCAGAAGCAGCAAGCAATCGCTGCAATGATTTTTTTAGATTTCATAAGGGTATCCCTCCTTGTTTTTGTGTCGTTTGATCTATTTCACTTTGAAGTTGAATTTATGGCACTGTGCGCAATAGTCTTCCGGCGGCTCATGCATCAGATGGCAGTTGATGCAGTCTCCGTTATGAGGCGCGTTGTGAGGATTGGCGCCGGGAAGATCTTTTGTTTTTTCAATCAGCATCGCTTTCGGGTGGCACTGTGTACACGTTTCTTCTGTCGGGAGGTTCGGATTCTTGAGGTCGGTTCCGTGGCAGGTCTGGCACGCTACGCCCTTGGCAACGTGCTTATCGGCACCCATCTTCGGAGCATCGGCAGCGAAGGCTGAACAGGAAAACATCGCAGCGAGCAGACCGATTCCGAGTAGTTTTGTCAGTGAATTCAATGAGGTCATGTCGGTTCTCCAGCTGAAGCCTCCGGAGGAGGCCTCAGACTAAGCAAGAGAATTAGCAGCCTGCCCAGCCGTTAGCTGTGCGGGCAGCAATACGTCCGAAGATGATGCAGTCGGCAACGGCGACGGTACCGAGGCGCACCATGCCGTGGACGCCGCCGGTCGCTTCGCCTGCTGCGTACAGACCGGCAATCGGATTACCCTTGACGTCGAGAACCTGGGCTTTTTCGTTGATTTCAAGACCGCCCATGGTGTGGTGAACGCGCGGCCACAGACGAATAGCGTAGAAGGGCCCCTTGGTGTTGAGGACGGCATCTTTGAAGAACATGCAGTCGAATTCCGGGTCCTTCATGGCTTTCATATAGCCGTTGAATTTTTCGTTTTCTTTCTCAAGGGTGGCATAGTCCAGCTTGTAGAAGTCCGCCAAAGATTTGAGGTCGTCGAATTTACGAATAACGCCGTTCTTGAGTGCGGTTTCAAACTGTTCGGGCTTCATGTTTTTGCCGACGACTTTGTTCATCATGTTGGCTTCGCAGGTGTAGATGATCGCCGGTTTACCAAGGGCAACAATGGCATCAGCGCGAACTTTACGGTTGCCGGTTTCTTTAATGAAGCGCTTGCTGGTTGTCGGGTTAATCATGGGGCCGTAGCCGACCATAGATTCCACGGCAAGTGGGGCCAGACCGAAGCCGTTTTCGTCGGGAGAAGTCCAGGGGCCCAGCTGGATCCAGTCCATGTGGATGGTATTGGCGCCTAAAGCCTGAGCTTCCTGAATCATTTCGCCGGTTGCACCGGGATGGTTGGTGGATCCGAAAGCATCGGTTAAGCGCGGATCATGACTGGTGCGCATCTTGACGTTCTGGCTGAAGCCGCCGGAAGCAATCAGCACACCTTTGGTTGCGCGAATGTAGACAACTTTTCCACTTTCGGGACGATTGAAGCGATGGTTGACGCGGGCTTTAACACCGACGACGCAGCCCTTATCGTTGACGATCAGGTCATCCACAATCGTTCTCAGCTGAATTTTGATGCCGAATTCCTTGCATTTTGCGAGCATCGGATTGATGAAACCGGCGCCGGTGTTTTCCATCACAGCGTGGCTGCGGGGAACAGAGTGACCGCCGTGATAAGTGACGGCTTTGAACTTGACACCGACTTCGTCACGAAGCCACTTGTAGTTGGAGACGGATTCGTCTGCAATTCTTCTGGCGAGCTCTTTATGAGCGAGACCGCCGCCGGCTTTCAGAATGTCGGAGTAGAGAAGATCGGCATTGTCTTTGATACCGGCTTTTTCCTGCATATCTGTTCCGGCAGCTGCGATGGCGCCCCCGTTGATGATGGAGTTGCCGCCGGCGGAAGGCATCTTGTCAACAACAAGAATGTCTTTCATACCGAGATAGTGGCTTTCAAGGGCAGCGCCCAGGCCGGCAAAGCCTGTACCGATAACGAGAAGACTGCAGGTTTCGTCCCATTTTTCAGGAACTTTGGTTGAGGCATGGGCAACACTTCCGAAAACAAGTCCGGCGCTCAGAGCGCAAGTGGTTTCCATGAAGGTTCTGCGGGTGAATGTCATTTTAAAAGTCCTCCTTGATGATGTTGTCGGCTCTTCATAACCGATAAGAAAAGTTTAAAAACTGAAGATTTTCTTAACTACCCAAAGGCTTTGGTGGATAGTTAAAGGGTTTACGAGGATATAAAAAATGACAAAGACTCGGCTTTTAGTTTGAAAAAACTAATGAAAACGCATGAAGCGCTTGGCTTAGAGGCCAATGAGGCAAGAGAAAAAGCCGAAAACTAATACCAAGGATTGGTTAGCGGAGGAAGTGCTTCTAAGAGTTCTCTGAAAGTATTTGGATATGTGTATTCGCTGCTTTCCTCGGCCGAGCGCATCCATTGGTAAGCATCATCGACGAAGGCGGCAGGGAACGTGACGAAGTCTCCGTCCCGGATCCAGGCTCCTTCTTCTTTCCATCGTTTTAACGCATTGTCTGTGGACACAGGAGAGGCGTTGGCGACGAGACAACGGTTGTTCCGTGTCAGAGGAATAGGGCATTTGATCAAGCCGTCGGCAGTGAGTTTGCCGTAATGAATAGCCCAGGTGACGACAAAAGCCTTTAGGCGAAGATCAACGGGGGCGAAGGCCATCAGTGCGAAACCCACTCGGTCTGAGAGCGTACAGCTTTCTAGTAATCGAATGGTATAGGCAAATAGCTCCGGATCCGTCGTAAGGACAGGCAGTAAAAGATCCTTGGGACATACGACGACTTGGGCCTTTGTCAAGGCGAAGTAGGATCCGAGAGAAGGTCGGCGTGTCAGAAAATTAAGGTTTCCGCAAGCGAAGTGACCCGGAGTGGAGATTGCAGCCGCTTTCGGGCCGGAAACTGCATTGCCGAAGTTGCGGGCTGTCACGCCCTGCTGAACGAGAACGATATCGGAAATTTTTCTGCCCTGCGGATAAAGAATCTCCTGCCGATCCAATTCCCGAACAGTTCCAAGCTTGGTAATCAAGTCCCGGAGTCTTTTACCGACGGGCGGATGCAGCCAAGGCGTAACAGGGACAGCACAGCCTCTTTTCTTTTCGTCGATACTGTAGTCGCGTCCCGTGCTGATTGCTGCCAACCATTCATTGGATACGTTTCTCATCCTTCCCTCCGAGGGTAGTGTTTTGTAATATTTTTTAGACGTATACCACGACAGAAGACTTCTTGTCCAGACAATATCGTATTCAAGGTGATTAGGCGCAAAAAAAAGCCCGTCACTGCGGACGGGTTCGATTGAGAGGCGGATTACTTATGTTCAACAATCCGAATTTCTTCTCTTGGATTCGGGTTCGGTTCCTCTTTCTTGTAGATTGCCTCACGTGCTAATTGAATCGCGGTTTCCATGTCAGGGCACATATATTTGCCGAGTCGCTGAGCTAAGCCCAATCGTCTCATCTGACGCAGCGGGTGCTCGCTCGCGCCGACCACAATCAGGATCTTGCCGTGTTTCACGAGGTTTCGCTGGAAGGACTCGATGATATCAAGCGCACTGTTGTCAATCGAGAGCAAATCAGTGAAATCGAAAATAACCACATCAGGTGCATCAGGTGCGTTGATGTGTTTGGGGTCTGTAACGATTTCCAGCTTGGAAACGGAACCAAAGAAAAGCGCACCTTCCATTGCCCAAGCTTCAATCTGCTTCGGAGCGTCGAAGGGCAGCGTTTTGGGAATCACGCGAGTGAGCGTGTTCATGCGATAGAGGAAGAATAAGGCGGCGGTGAGCAGGCCGATTTCAACGGCAACGGTCAGGTCGAAGATCACCGTCAGGAAGAATGTCACAAGCAGTGTTGCCTTGTAAGACATGGTGAACTGTCTGAGGCGAACGAACTCATGCCAATTACCCATGTTAAAAGCCATGAACAGAAGGATGGCAGAAAGCGCACACAGAGGGACGTTCATCGCCAGGGGGGCAGCTACTAGGATAATGACCAAAAGGGTCAGACTGTGGATCATACCCGCCATCGGTGTGACGGCGCCGCTCTTAATGTTGGTAACGGTACGGGCAATCGTGCCGGTAGAAGGCAGACCGCCGAAGAAGGGTACGATGCAGTTGGCAATGCCTTGTCCCATCAGTTCCTGATTGGGATCATGGCGTTCGTCGGTCATTGCGTCGGCCACGCGTGCGCAAAGCAGAGATTCGATTGCGCCCAGCAAGGCCAATGTAATTGCCGGTCCGAGCAGCTGCTTGACGTTGCCCCAGCTGATGTCAGGCACTTGGAACTGCGGCAGTCCCTGCGGAATACCGCCGAATTTAGAACCGATGGTTTCCACCGGAAGGTTAAATAAAGAGACCAGCGCCGTCATGACGATCAGCACGACAACAGTACTCGGAATTCTGGCAAGCCATCTTCTCCAAGGTGCACCGCCTATGGTCCAGGAACGAGGCCAGACAAAAACGATAATCAAAGAAGCCAGACCCAAACCGACAGCGTAGGGGTTGACGGTATTAATAGCGCCGGCCAGTGTCTCGATCTGATGGAAAAAGTCAGCAGGCATCTTGGCAATGTTCAGGCCTAGGAAGTCCTTGATCTGAGAAAGACCGATGAGTACGGCGATACCGTTGGTAAAGCCGATGACGATCGAGACCGGAATAAATCGAATGAAGCTCCCGATCTTAAAGAGCCCCATTAGGAATAGGAATATGCCCGAGAAAAAGGTTGCGATGAGCAGATTGCCGACGCCGTACTGAGCAATAATGCCGTAAACGATAACAATGAAGGCGCCGGCCGGACCGCCGATCTGAACTTTGCATCCGCCTAAAAGAGAAATTAAAAATCCGGCAATGATGGCAGTGTAAATACCGGATTCCGGCGTCATGCCGGAAGCAATGGCAAAAGCCATCGCAAGAGGAAGTGCCACAACACCGACAGTGAGGCCTGCGGAGAGGTCACTTGTGAAAGTGGAGAAAGAATAATTTTTTAAAATGCAAAGAGAGGCCGGCTCGAATCGTGCTAACGGGAAACGATGCAGGGCCTCTACGATGTGAGATCTCGCGCTCATTTATCTTGGATCTAATACAGTGGATAACTTACGGCAGTAAGGCTGCCGAGGTAAAAATAAACTTATTTAGAACTTGGGTTCTGAAGCTAAGTGCCTAGATTATCCTCCTAATATCTCACATTTGAGCGCAACGCTTCAACTATTTTCCAAAAACTAAGGTTTATCTGTAGCCAAAACAAAAGAACCCTCGGCGTTCGGACCGAGGGTTCTCCTAAACAAGGGAATTAGTGCAAACGCATACCCGGCCTAGCGCCCGGGAACGGTTCAAGCAGATAAAGACCAGAAGGGGTGTCTGCTCCGTCGGAGGCGGAAAGCAGCATGCCCTGAGAGAAGCTGCCCATCATCTTGCGCGGCTCCAGGTTAGCGACAACCACGGTGAGCCTGCCGATCAGATCTTCCGGTTTGTAGTAAGCGGCAATGCCGGAGAAGATGTTGCGCGGTTCTTTTTCACCGATATCGATCGTGAGCTGAAGAAGTTTGCGGCTTTTTTCAACTTTCTTGCAGTCAAGAATCTTGCCGATTCTGAGGTCGACCTTGGCGAAGTCGTCAAATGCAATATTCGGAGCCAGAGGTTCGAAGACAAACGCTTCGGATTCGGCTTCTGTCTTCTTTTCTTCCTTGGCAGGCTCGGAAGCGGTCTTTGCTGCCTTGGAGCTCAGCTCGAAGAGCTGTTGAACCTGTTTTTCATCAACTCGCTTCATTAGGTGTTTGAAGGGGTTGATGGGCTTGTCGGAGGACAAAGCGTTGTCAACGGAATTCCAGGTCAGCTCACCGCAGTTGAGGAACGTTTCGACGTTTTCAGCAGTGCGGGGAAGAACCGGTTTCAGGAACAAGGTCAGCAGACGGAAGGCCTCAAGCGTAACGGAGCAGACTGCGTGCAGTTCTACGGCTCTCTCGGGCTGTTTGGCTAATTCCCATGGCTGTTTTTGGTCTACGTATTCGTTGACTTTGTTAGCGAGCTCCATCACGGCGCGAAGGGCTTTACCGTATTCACGACTTTCGAAAGAAGCATTGATGTCAGGAGCGGCGGCCTTGATTTCGGATATCAGGCTGCTTTCTGCAATGGCCGGATCCGAGACGCGGCCTTCGAAGCGCTTGACGAGGAATCCTGCGGAACGGCTGGCGATATTGACGTATTTGCCGACCAAGTCGGAGTTAGTGCGGGAAATAAAGTCGGCGGAACTGAAGTCCACGTCTTCGACCTTGGAATTAAGCTTGTAGGCGAAGTAGTAGCGCAGCCACTCCGGATCCATGCCGAGCTCAAGATAAACCAGAGGATCAAGACCTGTGCCGCGGCTCTTGCTCATCTTCTGACCGTCTACGGTAACGAAACCATGTGCCCAGACGTGATCCGGCACACGGAACGGTTTGCCGGAGAAGTGCAGCATGGCAGGCCAGAAAAGCGTATGGAAATAAGCGATGTCCTTGCCGATGATGTGAATCTGTTCAGTTGTGGAGGTTTCCAGCAGAGCCTCGAAATTGATGCCCTTGGATTCGCAGTAGGCCTTAAGGCTCGCGAGGTAACCGATCGGAGCGTCTAGCCAAACGTAGAAGAACTTACCCGGCTCATCGGGGATTTCAATGCCGAAGTAAGGTGCGTCACGGGAGATATCCCAGTCACTCAGATCTCCGTCTTTGCCCAGCCATTCAGCTGTTTTGGCGATAATCTGGGACTGCAGACGCGGCGTGCCGTCAGGAGCGGTACCGCGCGTCCATTCGCGCAGAAACTCTACGCAGTTGGGATCGGACAGTTTGAAGAAAAAGTGTTTAGACTTGCGCAGCTCAAGCTTACTGCCGGAGAGGGCTGAGTAAGGATTGATCAGGTCGGTCGGGCGGTAGACGGAAGCGCAGACTTCGCAGGAATCACCGTACTGGTCAGGTGCGCCGCACTTGGGACAGGTGCCTTTAATGAAGCGGTCGGCAAGGAACATCTGACGAACCGGATCGTAATACTGTTCGATTTCCTTGGAGTAAATCAGACCGGCTTTCTTCAGGCGTTTGTAGATGTCCTGGGCCAGTTCTGTGTTTTCTTTGCTGTCTGTAGAATGCCAGTGGTCGAAACGGATAAAGAAACCGTTGAGATACTTGGCGCGGCCCGCTGAGATTTCAGCGACATATTCCTGAGGCGTGACCCCTTTTTTCTGAGCCGAGATCATGATCGGAGCACCGTGGGCGTCGTCGGCGCCGACAAAGTGGACGGTTGATCCGCACATCCGCTGATGACGGACCCAAATGTCGGCCTGGATATATTCCATGATGTGTCCGAAATGGAAGTTTCCATTGGCGTACGGCAGTGCCGTCGTCAAGAAGATGGTGCGATTAGTCATGACTTTTTCTAGAATGTTTTTGAAAAGAAATAATTTTAGCGGATCAGGAACTCGTAAGCAGGAGTTACGGAGTATCTGATATCCTAGGACAAACTTGGAAAGGGGCTTCTACGCCTGCCGAGTCCAACAGTAAGGAGAACACAATGCAGGAAAAAATCAGAGAGGTTCTCTCTGGCGTCATTGACCCGAACACGGGCAAAGATTTAGTTTCTTCTAAGGCTCTGAAGAAAGTTACTACAGAAGACGGAAAAACAACCGTCCAGATCGAATTAGATTATCCGGCCAAAACTCAAGGCCCCGTCATTGAAGAGATGGTCCGTGCCAAACTGGTCGAAGCGGGCATCCCGGCCGATGTCAAAATCAGTCAAAACATTATCGCTCACGAAGTTCAGAGGGGCGTTAAGGTTTTTGATTCCGTCCGCAACATCATTGCCGTTTCCAGCGGCAAAGGCGGCGTAGGCAAAAGCACGGTATCCGCTAACCTGGCGCTCGCGCTTCAGCAGGAAGGCGCCAAAGTCGGTCTGCTGGATGCCGACGTTTACGGCCCGAGCCAGCCGACAATGCTCGGCATTACCGATAAACCTTATTCCGTTGACGGCAAGACTCTGGAGCCGATGATTGCTCACGGTCTGCAGGTCGCCTCCGTCGGCGTGCTTATCGATCCTGATCAGCCGATGATTTGGAGAGGTCCGCTGGCCGTTTCCGCGCTTCAGCAGCTTTTAAAGCAGACGAACTGGAAAGATCTGGATTACCTCATCGTTGATATGCCCCCGGGAACCGGCGACATCCAGCTGTCTCTTTCCCAGGAAGTGCCTCTGACCGGCGCCGTGGTAGTGACCACTCCGCAGGATATCGCTTTGATGGACGCCCGTAAGGGTCTCGTGATGTTCGAAAAAGTGAACGTTCCGATCCTCGGCATCATCGAGAACATGGCTACCCACATTTGCTCCAAGTGCGGTCATGAAGAACATATCTTCGGCGAGGGCGGGGCAGCCAAGATGGCTGCGCAGTACGGCGTTGATCTTTTAGGCGAACTCCCGCTTGATATCAACATCCGTCTGAGTATGGACAAGGGCGAACCGATTGTCATCTCGGAACCCGACAGCAAGGTCGCACAAGTCTACAGAGACATCGCTCGCAAATTAGCGATTGCCGTCTCTAAGAAGAACAAGGACTACAGCGCGAAGATGCCGTCCATTAAGGTATCCGATACCTAAAAGAGATTAAAAAAAGAAATCCGCCGTCAGCTCAAAGCTTTCGGCGGATTTTCGTATCTACGATATGCGGTAACCCGAGAAATTAGTCAAAGTGCGGTGTTTCGACGCCGAGCACTTTGTGCAGTTTTGGGCTCGTGGTCGTGTACTGCAGAAGAACGCGTTTTTCTGGATACACATACTCGGAAGCGGCAAAAGCAGCCAGAGCGCATTCATGGAAACCGGACAGAATCAGTTTCTTTTTACCCGGATAAATGTTGATATCGCCGACAGCGAAAACGCCCGGGATATTGGTTTCGAAGCGGGCAGTGTCCACAACGATCTGTTTTCTTTCGAGCGTCAGGCCCCAATCAGCAATCGGTCCGAGTTTGGGCTGAAGACCGAAGAAAACCAGCAGATGCTCAGCCGGAATACGGCGAGTGACGCCGTCGGCGCCGGTGACCTTAACTTCGGTCATTTGACCGTTTTCTTCCGTGAAGCCGGTGACCTGGCCGACTTCAAACTGCATTTCCCAATTGTCGCAAAGCTCTTTCATCTTGCTGACAGAGGCAGGAGCAGCTCTGAAGCCTTCCCTGCGGTGAACCAATACGACGCTTTCGGCTTTTCCGACGAGGTTAAGACACCAGTCAAGGGCAGAGTCTCCGCCGCCGCAAATGACGATATTTTTGCCTTCAAAAATTTCAGGATTCTTGACGCGGTAGTGAAGCTGCTTGCCTTCGAACTGCTCAATGTGCGGAACTTTGAGGGTACGAGACTGGAAGCTGCCGACACCGGCTGCAATGAAGACAGCCTTGGCTAAGAATTCGGTGCCTTTGGAGGTTTTAACGTAGAGACGTCCGTCATCGAGCTTCTTAAGGACCTGGGCCTCTTCCCCGTAGTGGAAGGTCGGCTTGAACGGTTCAATTTGCTTGAGCAGGTTTTCCGTCAGTTCTTTGGCAGTGCAGACAGGAACGGCCGGGATGTCATAGATCGGTTTGTCGGGGTAGAGCTCAACGCACTGACCGCCCGGATGGTTTAAAGAATCCAAAACATGGGCTTTCATTTCCAGAAGGCCCAATTCAAAAACTTGGAAAAGTCCGACAGGACCGGCACCGATAATGACGGCATCGGTTTCAATCGGATTGTTCATCTTTATTTCTTCAGTCAATTTATAACCTTAGATCTTAAAAAGTTAATTCTGATAATTTTCTCACTAAATGAGCGCGCGTTAAGCCCGAAAAAAGTAACTTTTGACAACGATAGTGCCGGCGAACGACCGTCAGTGCCCGATGTCGGCTGTCAAAATGACTAATTGGAATGCTTTCGGTCAAAGTCTTCATCTCGACGAAGTTCTCTGAGTCGAGCATCAATTTCGCTCATGGTGTAGAAGTCTCCGTCGTTGGCTTTTTGAGCAAGCGAAAGCTGCTGGATCGCAGCAACTCGCTGACCTTGCAGTGCGTACATCTCGCCGATCGCCTGATGGCTCTGGCTGACTTTGCCCAGTGCTTCGTAGGCTTGTCCGAGGAAAGACTGGTACTCAACTGTCGACTTGGATAACGCGTGTTGTCGGCGCAGGAAGGTCAGAAGATCGTTGTATTTCTTATCCTTGAGCAGTAGGTCGCCGTAATTAAGGACGAGCATCGTGGATAAGGGCGCTTTTTGCTGAGCGTTTTTGGCAAGCTGCAGGCCTCGAGCGCGGTTGGCCGGAGAAGACTCAAACACGAGATTTGAGTGCAGTTTGTTGATGATGGCCGAGTTTCCTCCGGCCATCTTCTGTGCAATTTCAATCTGTTTAAGCGCCTCGGCCTTGTTTTTCATTCTTTGTGCAGCAACAGCCAAACCGTAGTGGGCTCCGATTGCCTGAAAACCGGTGGCGGTTTTCAGCTCGTTTTTGAAGTAGTCTGCGGCATCCGACCATCCCTGGTAACGGTTGGACTGAAGAACGCGAAGACGCGCACGAATGAGAAAGAAGTCCAGAGAGTCTTTGTGATTTCTTTTGCCGGCCATGCGGGAACGGTTCTGAGCTTCGCTCATACGATCAATGGTCAGCGGGTGCGTGCGCAGGTAAGCCGGTGCGGCGCGCGAGCCTTCATAAGCGCGGTTATTGAAGTCCAGGCGTTCAAAGAAGTTTTCCATGCCTTTCGGATCGAAACCGGCACGGACTAAGGAATTAAAGCCCACACGGTCTGCTTCGCGTTCGGCGTCGCGGGAGAAGGATAAATAATTCTGAGCAAGAGCGGCCTGGGTGCCGATGACCGAGGCTGCAGCGCCGTCTGCCGAACCGGCGCGTGCCGCCAAAATGGCGACCAGCAGAGAGCCTAGGGTTGCAGCCCAATTGCCTTTTTGGTTTTCAATCATTCGGGCAATATGGCGCTGCGTAACGTGTCCGATTTCGTGAGAAAGAACGGAAGCGAGCTCGCTTTCGCTGGATGCTGCAGTGACAAGTCCTGTATGAACGGCAATGAAACCTCCGGGAAGCGCAAACGCGTTGATGGAAGGATCACGAATCGGGAAAAAGAAGAAGGAATAGCTGGAACCCGGACCGGCAGAGACGAGTTTGTAGCCGAGACGCATCAAGTAGTCGATGGTCTCCGGGTCATTCAGATAGGTAGGATCGGAGCGAACTTCGACCATGATCTCTTCGCCGAGCTGATGTTCCTGCATCGGAGACAGGGCCGAACCACCTGCCGCACCGAGGTTCGGCAGATTGTAGTTCTGTGCATAGGTTCCCGCGATCGGCGCAGCAGCCAGAATACAGGAGAGACACAGAGAGAGCAGCGGTTTCAAAGTCATTCCGTTTTTATCCAATAATATTTATCATTCAAGCAGTAAGGAAAAATATAACAGTAATCCTGTTTTTTGCTGTAACTAATTCTAAAAAGGTATTTATATGTCCGAGTTGACTCATTTCAACCAGGCGGGCGAAGCCCATATGGTGGATATTGCCGATAAAGATCAAACCCATCGCATCGGTATCGCCGAGGGCTGGATCAGCATGCATCCGGAGACTTTTGCCCTGGTGGAAAAGGGGAACGCTAAGAAAGGAGACGTTCTGGCGGTTGCACGTATTGCTGCCATCATGGGTTCGAAGAAGACACCGGATCTGATTCCTCTTTGCCATCCGATTGCCCTAACGCATGTGAACGTTGACTTTGAACTCTATCCGGAAGAAAGCAAAGTGCGCTGTGTGGCGACCTGTGAAACCAAAGGCAGAACCGGCGTTGAAATGGAAGCCCTAACGGCTGTCCAAGTCGGCCTTCTGACTATCTACGACATGCTTAAAGCTGTAGACCGCGGAATGTGCATGACCGACATCCGTTTGCTGGAAAAGCACGGCGGCAAAAGCGGCGACTGGGTTCTGAAGAAATAGAAAACCAGCTGAAAGAAAAAGCCGAAGGTGCGAGCCTTCGGCTTTTGTCTTACATGGACGGAAGAATTCCAAGCTGGGCGGCTTCGTAAACCGCTTCCCCTCGGGAATGTACTTGAAGCTTGCGGTAAATCTTCTTGATGTGCGCCGTGACCGTGTGACAAGAGATGTTTAAGACCGAACTGATCTCTGCGAAGCTCATGCCTCGGGCAAGAAGATTGAGAACTTCGGTTTCTCTTGGTGACAAGGGATTTGCAACGGCAGGCCGACTTGCCGCAACGGAAACGACCGGCTTGACGGTCGGCTTCCGGCATAGGGCATCAACTAAGACCCTCGCTGCGGTTGGGCTGATCGGACTTCCATGCGCACGCAGAATGCGGATGTAGTTTCCGACATCGTGAAGGTCGGAGTCCTGCTTCGTGATATAGCCGACAGCGCCGTTTTCGACGGCAGCAGCAATATCGGCAGCTGAGTTTTTGGAAGTGACGGCAACGATATTTTGAACCGCGAGATCTTCGGAGGCGCGGCGGATAAAATCCAAGCCGTCCTCGTCCGGAAGGTTGAGTTCCGTGAACAGGATGTCGCAGTTTGTTTGAGCAAGCAATGCAGTCGCAGAGGCAATGCTTGAACAAATGCCAATCAGTTTAATGTCAGGATCATGAATAAGACGCTGACGATAGACTCGCTGTGTGTCAAGATCCGGCTCCACAACGAGAACGGTTGTCTCCCCAGTGTTCAAAATTACCCTCCCTCCGGCAACTTAATCGTAATCGGCTTGTGTTATTTGCTGTTGTAATGTGTAATCGAATCCGCTGTCTCTATCGAAACAGGGTTTTTCGCAGCTTCTACCTTATTGTAATTATTCTACGGAAAAATAACCATAAGTAATTACTTTATTGATGTTACCCCTTTGCAATAACTACGGGATTATTTGTCATTTTTTTGAAGTCGATATTCTCTTCCTGCTCAATTGCCTTGTCTTCCACGAGTTTCTCAGCGGGGTCGCGCATATTTCTAACGGAGTAGCCGATTTTTGCACCGGCTCCGACCATTAAGGCCCCGGTTGCCCAAAATGCCGATGCGGCTCCGATCACCGAACCGCCGAAACCGAAGAGCAGGGGCAAAATCGCATGGCTGGCGTTCATCAGCATGGTTCGGATTCCGATCGCTTCGCCTACGCGGCCGTCAGGAGTTACCTGATGGAGCAGCGAGAGAACGTTCGGCTGAGAAGCTCCGAGAGAGGCGCCGAGCCATCCGCAAAGTAGGAAGAGAAGCGTGAGCGATGTCGTAAAAGGAAAAACAATATAAGTCAGACCGGCTGAGATCATCACGAAAATAATGATGGACCATTCTTTGAACATCTGAGAAAGGATCGGCATGAAAACTCGGACGGCAAACGTGCAGATGGAGAATGTACTTAACAGCCAGCCGATGGCGACGGCGTCTAATCCGATTTCGGTTCCGTAAACCGGAATCATGAAGGCCTGAAGATCCCAAGCCATAGAAACGAAGGCAGACGCAAGCAGAACGTTTCTGACTTTCTCATCTTTGAATAATTCAAAGGCACTGTGATGCCGATTATCTTTAGCCTGAGATTTGTTAAAGGCCGAGGGTAGGCCGCGTGCCTGGAGCAGAAAGATTCCGCCGCCGAGGAGCGCAAAAGTCAGCGCGCCGCCGAACGCCCAATAGTAGCTTCCGTGATCGATCAGGTAGCCGGCTACAACCGGTCCGGTTGACCCCGAAATTGAAAAGGCGATGGATTGATAGGTAAAAGCCGTTGCCCGATTTTTATTATTTGAGAGATGTCCGATTAAGCCCTGGCCGCTGATGAGCGTAAAAACAAATCCTGTACCCGCAAGCAAAGACGTCACGATGATAGGCCAAAAGCCAAACTGCTCATACGGGAAAAGAATCGGCATCAGGCACGCCGCCGAGATCATCAGGAAAGAAACCGTGATCGGGATACGAACCCCGATCTTATCGATGAATTTCCCGACATGAATTGAGATCAGTGCCGGAATCGCCGCATAAGTACTCAAAATCACGCCGACCATCCACGCAGGCTGCCCGTAATGCAGGGCATAAAGGGTGGAAATAACGCGCGAAGAAGTAAAACCGCAGTGCAGGAGGGCCATGAAGGCGACGATTTTGAGGATTTTTGTCATTTTTATAATGAACAAGGGCGCCTCGATGGACGCCCTTTAGTAAGTGTGGTTTGTTCTAAACGTCCGTCGGCGTTAGTTTGCCTGAATTACCAACAGAGGCGTGTCACTGATCGCGGCAATACGCGTAGCGGTCGAACCGAGGACGGCGGCTTTGAAAGCGCCGTAGCCGCGTGTTCCCATGACGATGAGATCTAAACCTTCATTCTTAGCGAAAGCTGCGATTTCGTCGCCGGGATTGCCGACCAGGCAGATTTCTTCTGTCTTGAAGCCTTTGTCTTGGAAAGCTTTACGGCTCGGGCCGACGGCTTCATCAAAAGATTCCTGCTGCATGGCGCGAACTTCGGATTCATTCATTGTCGGGAGCGCCATACCGGCCATATCCGGCATAACGACACCGGCGTAGTCACTGACGACGTTCATCAGATAGAACGTCGGATGGTCGCCGAAAATATCGTGGTTCTTAAGAATGTGTTCGACAGCGGCTTCACCATACTTGGAGCCGTCGATCGCAACGCCGACCTTCAGAGAGTCATTAGTGGGCGCCGGTTTGTTGCGCAGGATCAGGACGGGTTTGTCGCAGAGCGCCAAGACGGAATTGGTAACCGAACCAAGCAGGAGGCCCTTCAAGGCAGAGCGGCCATGAGAACCCATGATGATCAGATCGGCGCCGGATTCTTCAGCAACTTTTGCGATTGTCGGAGCGGCTTCGCCGACGGCATAGCGGGCGGTAGCTTTGACGCCTGCGGCTTTCAGTGCTTCGATTGCAGGTTCAAGAATGACGTTGGCTTCCTCGTCGTAATAACCGCTCAGGGAGCCATTGCCGATTAATTTGGAGGCTCTTGCGGGAACGGGGGCCTGCACGCTCAGCAGTTCGATTTCAGGGTTGTGTCCTAAGAGAGTTGCACGTGAAGTGACAAATTCAATTGAGTGTTTACTGAACTCGCTTCCGTCGATGGGAACTAAAATCTTCATTTAACCTCCGATAATCATTGTTAGTAAGCTTGTTTTTCTTTCACGAGCTTTGTTGACATTATGAATTATCCCATCTGTAATTAAAAGAGTTATCAAAGAAACATTAGGGCAAGACGAAGTTTCTTTTGAGGACGGTGTCTGACGAATAGAAGTTGAAAATGGCTGAAGAGAACAAATATCCGCTCGATTACGAAAGACGCTTTGGCGGCGTTGCAAAACTCTACACCAAAGCCGGTGCCGAACGCTTAAAAAATGCTCATGTCTGTGTGGTCGGTTTAGGAGGCGTGGGTTCTTGGGCAGCGGAAGCTTTAGCTCGTACGGCCGTTGGCCGCATCACGCTGGTGGACTTAGATAATGTCGCAGAGAGCAATACGAACCGTCAGTTGCAGGCGATGACAGGGGTTTATGGTAAACCGAAAGTCGATGCGACGGCAGAAAGAATCCACGCGATCAATCCGCTCTGCGACTGCAGGAAGATTGAAGATTTCATCGAAGTAGAAACCGCAGAATCGCTTCTGCCGGAAGACGCCATCATTCTTGACTGCATTGACAACGTTAAAGTTAAAGCAGCTATGGCGGCCGTCTGTAAAAAAAGAAAGCAATACATAGTTGCGTGCGGCGCGGCCGGTGGCAAGACGAGTGCCATGAACATTATTCACGAGGATTTAGCCCGAACGACCGGAGATCCTCTTTTATCCCGAATGCGTTACGACCTTCGCAAAAAATACGGGTTTCCTAAACTAAAAGCAGGAAAGAGAATTGAGAAGTTCGGCATTCCTTGTGTTTACACCGCAGACCCCGTTAAACGTCCGGAAGGAGTGTGTGACGTCGGCGCCGGCCTATCTTGTGCCGGCTATGGATCTTCCGTTGTAGTAACAGCAGCTTTGGGCTTGGCCGCCGCCTCTGTCGCGATCAACCACATTACGGGGATCGACACTAAATAAAACTTAACGGAATGTAACAAATCCTATTACACTTATGGGTAAATAAAATTCTTAAAAGGACGGTCAGCTATGTATAACCGTATTTTGATTCCGACAGACGGATCCGAACTCTCTGATAAAGCGCTTGAAGCTGCGGCCGATTTTGCCAAGGCTCTGGGTTCCTCTATTGTCATCATTACTGTTATTGAGCCTTACAGCTATACCAATCTCTCTGAGTACAGACCTGAAAGTATTGATCAATACGATTCCAGAGTTAAGGAAATGGCTCAGGAACGACTGGAAATCGCTCGAGAACTGGTTGAGAAAAAAGACATCAACTGCGAAGTTGTGGCTTTCAAATCCTTCTCTCCGGCCGAAGCGATTATTGACGCCGCCAATGAATACAACTGCGATTTGATTTTCATGGCCTCTCACGGCAGACAGGGCTTTGCAGCCGTGCTTTTAGGCAGTGAAACTCAAAAAGTTCTGACTCATTCCAAGATTCCCGTCATGGTTTACAGATGATTACGGGAAAGAGGCTCTGTTTGAGCCTCTTTGCAAATCCGGAGTCAAATCTCGAGTCAGAATACACAGAATAAAATTTGAGGAGTAATAGATAAATGACTGAAGAAGTTAAGACTGAAGCCGAAAAGGGCCAGGAGCAGATGGATGCAGCCAACCTTTTCCGCGAAGAAATTTACACCGACCGAAAGATCGGTGTGATTCGCTGCCTGGTGCCTGTAACAGCAGATGGCAAAGTGGACGAGAGCCGCAAGGTTATTTACACCGGCGAAGCTCAGATCATGACTCAGATGGGCGCTCTTCCGATCTCCTTTGATATCGAAGCCGACAACTTGGCAGCCGCTGTCGCAAATTATCGCGAAGCCGCTAAGGCCGGCGTTGAAAAGACCATGAAAGAGCTGCAGGAACTGCGCCGCGCAGCCGCAAGCAAGATTGTGGTTCCGGGTCAGCCCGGCTTCACGCCTCCTGAAGGTGCCGGCGGCAGCGGTTTAGTCATGCCGTAAGCTATTTGTGATATTTAAGACTGCCGGGATTCCCGGCAGTTTTTATATGGGAAGAATTCGATGAAAATCCAAAAACTTCTGGAGGCGCTCAACGAACTGTTGGAGCCGGAAAAATTTCGAGACTACTGCCCCAACGGACTGCAGATCCAGGGCAAAAAAGAGGTCAAGGATATCGTCTGCGGCGTCTCGGCCTCAGAGGCTCTCATCAATGAGGCCGTGAAGAGGGGGGCAGACACAATTATTGTTCACCACGGCTATTTCTGGAAGAATGAAAATCCGAGAATTACCGGAATAAAAAGAGTCCGAATTAAGAAGCTTCTTGAGCACGATATTAACCTCATTGCCTATCACTTACCTCTTGATGCCAATGAAAAGGTAGGTAATAACCACGAGCTCGGGCGCTTGCTAAAAATAAAAGATGTAACGCCTCTTCCGGACGAGCCCCTTGTCTTGCAGGGAGAGTTTGACTCACCTGTAACAATTGAAAAACTCACTGACAAACTAACCGAGGTTCTCGGGAGGGTGCCTTATGTTTTGCCCGTAGACTCTCCCCCTTCAATACGAAGAGTTGCTTTTTGCAGTGGTGCGGCACAAGACTATCTCGAAAAAGCGGCAGACGCAGGCGCTCAGGCCTACCTGAGCGGCGAGATTAGTGAGCGCACAGTTCTGGAAGCAAGGGAATTAGGGGTTCCGTATTTCGCGGTCGGCCATCACGCAAGTGAGACATTAGGGATTCGAGCACTATCGCAATGGTTAGCTTCTCGTTTTCCACAATTAAATGTCAGCTTTGTGAACATCGACAACCCGATATAGATTGAACGCGGGGCTGACTCTATACGGAGCAGCTACATGCCGCGAAAAAATATTTCGGACATGCTGCATCGGTCTGTTGCCGGTGCAGTTCTTTTTTCTATTTGCCATTTTGCAGCCGCAGAAGCGGCCAATACCAAACCTGAAAAGTTTAACTTTTGGGAATTGGAGGATCTGACTTGGTGGACAGAGGAAAGCACTGACGAAGAGATCGATGAATTCCTTCTCGCATTTTCTGAGGGAAGACCGGCCCTCACAAACATGGAGTGGAATATTGCAGACAGACTGATAGAGGATGCGTCTACCGCTCTTCCAAAACTACAGTACGGTTTTATCAATACAGGGACAGAATCAGCTCTCCTGACTTTTAGCTCCATACATGCGTCAATTTCTAATCCAGAATCAATTACGATAAATCGGGAACTTGACCTAAGAATATTGGATGCAAATCGCGAAGGCTCTCGTGTTCTAGGGATTTGGACAATACCTGACAGCCAGTTTCAAGTAAATTTTGAGAAGGCCGTTAATCTAGAAATTCAGAGGTTGAACGACACAGGATCTCTCGCAATAAGTATTGCAGAGGGCACGGCTCTTCATTTTTTGGACCAATTTACTGTCAAAGACTTCAGTCAAACTCCTGCTTTGCTGGTTCAAGTCGGAGGAAACACACGGGGAGCCGATGAGTCTCTCCTTCAATTGAGCGGCCCTTCTTCGTTCAAGACGCTTGGAACGGCCTTCAATCTCGAATCCTCAGCAGTGCTAGTGCTGAAGGCATCTTCCTCGTTTCATGTTGAAGCCGGGAAAGTTTTCACAGGAAATGGAAAGGTCATAGCTGATGGCGCAGACGTTTATTTAAAAGGGGATCTCAGCGGCTTCGGAGGATCTTATCAGCAGATAGGCGGAGCTCTTGAAATCGTTTCTGAAACACAGTTAAATCCGGCGAATTGGAATCTTTCAGTTGTTCAACTCACTTCAGAATCGAAAAATATTTTCACGGTATCTGCCAAAGACTTTGTATCCGACATGTTGGTGGGCGGCACATTGTTAGCTGGAGAAATAACTGAAAAATGGTCCAAACCTTTCTCAAAGATAACTCTGACCGATGAAAAAGCTTCTCTTGAGTATCTCAACAAAGCCTCCGATGCTTATAAGGGCGCCGAGTTGATCTTTACCGGAGAGGTGTTTATCGACGAGAGCAGCGGGTACATTCACAAAGTTACCCTTAAGAATCACTATGGTCTGCTAGATAAGCCGAATATAGCTCTGGCCTCCGTGCGATTAGATTTGGAAGACAGCACAGAACTGACTGACCAAACAATCCGAATTGGCTCGCTGACGTCTGATAAAACAAACCAATTAACACTCAACCGTTCGGATGTTGCCCTCTACGCTCCCGGACCGGTTGCTGCAATTGATGAGAAGATCCAGACCGTCGTTTTAACGGATTCTTCGAGCTTAACGATTCACGGTATAACAGAGGAAAGCAGAGGAAAGACCGGAAAAGCACACTTAACGGCTGCGGTTTACGTTGAAGGGGACAGCAAGCTGAATTTTTCCGGCTCGGTTTTAACCTTTGAAAATGCCCTGATCGTTAATAAAGGCGAAACCAACTTCAAAGAACTTTCTCACACCGAACTTCAGGCCTCCTTCCATCAAACGGCTGGTAAGCTGAACGTTGCAGCCGGAGCAGAAGTCCTGAGCGGAAAATCTCTTGAAGTGACTGGCGGATCGATGAATATTGCCGGCGCCCTTACCTCTAACACGTTGGTCGTTCAGAATGCCGAAGCAATTGTGGCAGGTTCTCTGAAGGCAGGTAGCTTAACTCTTGGAACAAAAAATAAAGGTTTGTCTCAGACAACCTTCAGCCTTACAAAAGGCGGTCAGGCACAATTTGATCAGGCCGAAATTTTTGCTTCCGATATTTCTATCGAGGGCGGTTCCGAGCCCCAGCAAAAGGTGTCTTTGTATCTTAAGAAATGGGAGGGAAGGGATAATCAGATCCAGGTCGATAACGGAGGCGTGCTGATTCTAGGAGACGATGCCTCAGGAGATGGAAACGGCTACGGAATTCCTGAGACTTTGTCCATTCTGGAGCAATTTGGCAATCCTTCAAAGGCTGTTCTGGTCGTAAATGAAACCCAAGTTCTGGGTAATGGAAACATTATTCGTCTTGGCAATGCAGCTACAAGAGAAGGGGAAGCCGGTGTTGTGTTTGGGGAAGGCGGTGCGCTGCTGATGCGCGGTCGTGCAGATGCTCCTGTATTTACTTCTGCCGCAGACGGTTCTCTCTCCTTCCAGCCGAATAGTTCGATCTTTGTGGTGGATCCATTCGGAACCAATCAGCTGACGGATACGACTGTTTCGGAAATCAACGGAAGATCCGATGTGAACCTCGTGTCGCTTAACCCTAATCTCTCCCTGAAACTGGAAAACGTTGCAGGAGAAGGTTGGTTCATTAAGCACGGAGAAATCAACTCTCAAAACTTTGTCTATCCGGAGCTTCAGGGCTGGCTCTATGACAACCCGGAAGGTTTTACAGTCGACTCTTTGAATGCGGCTCAAAAATTCTTTGCTCGCGTGGACAACGAAGTTTACTTTAACCCTCAGCAGTCTCATAAACTGATTAAGGAAGCGACACAGCTCGGCTCTCTGTTAGGTACTCGATTAAATACGCTCCGTGTGCGCGGAGAAAGTATGAAGAAGACGCTTTGGGAACTTCATACCGTCATGGAAAAGAAAGAACCGGGCATTTATATGTTTGGCGAGGTTGGAGGCGGTTTGTTTTTCTCAAAGAACCTCGGAGGCTACCTCGGCTCTTCAAGATACCGCGCAACCTCTGAAACCGTGCGCATAGGAGCCGCCGGGAAAAATGCGGCCGGTTTAAGCTGGTCTGTATCTTTTGACGGCGGTCACGTTTCCTCAAAGAGCAGACATACTGTCTTGGACGCCTCAGGCAAACAAAATATTTTTGGTCTGTCCCTCTCCGTCGGCAAGAGATTCGAGAAGATCTCCGTTGCCTTAAACAGCAGCATCGGCCACTCCAGAGGAAAAATTACCTCTTCCTTGCCCGGCTCGATGCAGATGGACAAACTGAAGACGCGTGTCCCTGAGACGTTATTTAACGTCGGAGGAGATGTCGCCTATGCATTGATCGAAGAACTCTCGATCGCGGCCTATCCGCAGCTTTGGGTGTTCCCGAAAGCAACCGAGAAAACATCTATCGGCTCTCAGGATGCCTTTAGGCTGAAGAATAAGGCTCATGTGTTCGCAGAGGTGCCGTTGAGTTTGAGAGGAAGCTGGGCAGTTTCCTCTGCGACGGATACAAAAATCCGCCTTAAGGGAGAGTTGGGCGGATCGGTCAAAGTCGGGAAGCTGTCCAAGGAGTCTCGCTTGTTTGCGGTTGGAACTGAAGCAAAGGAAGATATTTCTCAGAAGAACTTCCGCCGCTGGAACGGTTTCGGAACTATGGCGGTTTCTGTGAAACAAGGACGCTTCGAAGGCAGTCTGGCTGCCTCGGCAGCAACCGGTGACGGCAAGCTCGAAGCAGCCTTGACGGCAAGAGCAAACTGGAACTTCTAAAACAAAAGGGAGGCCGCAGCCTCCCTTCCTTCTATAAAGAATTATTTCTTCTTGAGTTCCGCCAAAATTTCTCTTAAGAGAACGATATTTTCGGGAGTCGGAGGAGTGGCTTTTTCGGCTTCAAGCTCCAGCTTCCTGCGCATGGAGGAGAGGGCTTTCAGCATGCAGAAGATAACGAATGCCAGTAAAAGAAAGTTAATAACGGCGGTAAGGAAAGCGCCGTAGCCCAATACGTTGGCGCCGGCCTTGGTCAGTGCATCGTAAGTCATAGGACCGGTGTAGTCGGCCGGCATCTTCATGACCCAGAAGAGATTCGTAAAATCAGGCTTGCCGATAAGGGCACCAAGGATCGGATTGATGATGTCTTTTACCAACGAACTGATGATGTTGTTGAATGCGGCACCGACGATCACCGCGACGGCTAAGTCAACGACATTTCCTTTCGAAATGAAAGCCTGAAATTCTTTAAAGAACGTGGTGGCTTGCTTCTGAACTTTTTCCATAATTTTCTCTACTGGAGCAACGAAACTTTCTTAATTATGCAATTAAAAATTCCTCAAAATTAAGGCAGAGGTTTATTTTGGGAGTTCGTTGGGAGACAAGGCTTTACGGGCAAAAATTTGGGATTTTCTTCCTAATCGTTTAAAATCTTAGGGCCTTGACATTTTGATTTATTTATATTTTTTTTAAGAGAGAACGGCCTATGATGGTTCTTTACTCAGGCAGCACTGATCCTTTTTCTCAGCGTTGCCGCTTTGTGCTTTTCGAAAAAGGAATGGATTTTGAAATCCGTGACATTGATCTCTATCACAAGCCTGAAGACATCAATGTGATGAACCCCTATGGCGAAGTTCCGATCCTGGTTGAAAGAGATCTCGTTCTTTACGAATCAAACATCATCAACGAATACATCGATGAGCGTTTTCCTCATCCTCAGCTGATGCCGCCTGATCCGGTTGAAAGAGCCAGAACTCGTCTTCTGTTGTTCAACCTCGAACGTGAGATCTTCAAGCACGTTCACACTTTGGAAAACAGAGCCAGCTCCGACGAAGCTCGTGTTAAGGCGAGAGAAGCCATCCGAGATCAGCTGACAGGTTTGGCACCGGCTGTTGCAAAAAAGAAATACCTCATGGGAGATGAGTTCTCCATGCTGGATATTGCACTTGCCCCGCTTCTGTGGCGTTTGAACTACTACGGTATCGAACTTCCTCCTGCCGGAATGCCTGTCCAGAAGTACGCCGAAAGAGTTTTCTCTCGTCCTGCCTTCATTGAAGCTCTGACTCCGTCTGAAAGAGTGATGCGCAAGTAGAAGAAAGAGAATGGCCAATTTACCTTCAATGACTCCGTACCTCATTCGCGCTTTTTACGAATGGAGCGTGGACAACGATTTCACTCCCCAGCTTTCTGTTTTGGCTGAACCGGAGGATTATCGCGTCATTGTGCCGTCCAACTATGTGACGAACAATGAAATTGTCCTCAATATTTCTCCGACTGCGTGCGACAGCCTGCAGCTTGGAAATGACGTGATCACCTTTAAGGCCCGATTTGCCGGAAAGGTTGAGTCCATCTCCATTCCTGTTGATCGAGTTAAGGCGATCTTCATCCGCGAGGAAGGATACGGTATGCGTTTTGATGTTGAACCCATGAAAAAGCCGAAGATGAGCGGGGATCAACCGAAACGCGGGTTTGTGAAAGTAGAGGACTAAAATCCTCATTTCTTACTTCTCTTTACTTCTCGAGGCCTGAGTTAAACACAAACTCGAAAAAAATGTGCAGAATTCAGGTTCTCGGTTTGCCCGCTTAGCTCAGTGGTAGAGCAACCGCCTTGTAAGCGGTAGGTCGTCTGTTCAAGTCAGTCAGTGGGCACCACAGAACAATTAAATAGCGTTAAATAGCATAAACGTTATTCCAGAAGGCCCCAAAAATGGGGCCTTTCTTTTATGGGTTCATTAAATAGCATTAAATAGTATTAAATTTTTCTCAACCTTTAAAGTACACCCGTAAGTACATTTTCGAGTAATCTCTAAAGTACGAAGTCTTAAAGTACATTTTGAGAAGTACGAAGCTTTAAAGTACATTTTGAGAAGTACGAAGCTTTAAAGTACATTTTGAGAAAAATAAAATGCCGAAAGTTATTAAGCTCCTAACCAATCGCGACATCAAACAACTTTCAACCGTTCCCGGAAGACACGCAGTCGGAGGCGTTAAGGGATTAACTCTTGACGTTAGAAAATACGATGATGCTTTTTCCTGTTCGTGGATATTAAGAAGGCAGGGAAAAAATTCTTTTACGGTTACGATTGGCTCATATCCGGCTTTGTCCGTTGACGAGGCCAGGCAAAAAGCGACGGAGCTTTTAGTTCAGCACGGTGATTCGAATCTTGCTCAGGTAAAAAGGGAGGAGAGAAGAAAACAGCGTGAAATTCAGGCCGCCATAAAAAGACATGATCCAACGATTGAAGAGCTTATTTCAAAATGGCTCGACTGGAAAGAGCTCAGAGGGGAATGGAAGGATTCTTTGCAGGCCAGATACAAAGCTCAGCAACGAATTCAGCGCCACATACTTCCAAATGGCGGAAAGTTGTTAGTTTCTCAGACCACTGCGGAAGACATAGCGGAACTTTTTAAACCGATCTGGCTAGAATTGCCGGCTACAGCTGACATTCTTCTCAACCTCATGAAGAATTTTTTCGTCTGGGCCACAACCGTTGAGAAGGCTCGCAGTTCAAATTTAGTTAATCCTGCAGAATGGCAATATTTAAAACCACTGTTGCCGTCCAAAAAACTCCGGAGAAAAGAGGAACACTATCCGTTTCTGGAAAAGGATCAGCTTCCGGCTTTTTTTGCTGCACTCCACAAGCGTGAGGGAGTATCTCCACGTTGCACGGAGTTTGCAATATTGACATGTGTACGATCATCTAACGCTCGTCTGGCACGTTGGGAGCAGATTGATTTTGATAAAAGGCTTTGGATTATTGATGAAGAAGAAATGAAGGTGTCGGCCAACGGACAGCACATTGTTCCGCTGTCTGACCAGGCAATGAGGATTTTGGAGAAGCAGCACGAACTAAGAAATGTTGATGACGCTGGTTTTGTTTTTCCGTCGTCTCGTCGTTTTAGGGCGCCGCTGGGGAACACTGCTTTAAATACAGTGATTAAAGATTTGCACAATATTGAAGTGCTCGCTGGAAGAGAAGGGTGGATTGACAGACGCCAATCCGAAAAGAAAGGGAAGCCGATGATAGCTGTCCAGCACGCTATCAGCCGAGCTACTTTCGAGAGTTGGGCGCATTCAATTCATGCGCCCGAACGTCCGATACAGTTGATTCTCCATCACGACATAGACCCTCGTTTGGGGAGCGCCTATGACCGTGAGGAGTCGATTGAAGACAAGAGAAAATTGCTCCAGAAGTGGGCTGATTTTTGTTTCTCTGAGATCTATGAGTAGGCATCATGCCGCCCCGGTGCGAGGCTGAGATTTAACCCAATTCTCCAAATCACGAGAGTCATAAACCTCAGTCTTGACATCTAATTTAAACGGTGCCGGGAAACCAGGCAGTTTTGAATATTTATAAAACGTCGGCAACGATACGCCGAGGAATTTAGCGGCCGATGTTTTACGCAAAAAAGAAAAGGGCAACGATGTTGCCCCAACTAATTCTTCTTTCGGATGTTTACGCGGTCTTCCCATTCCGACCTCCATCCAGTTTTTCATAATTCAATTTGTTAGTCATAGCTAGATACTTTCACTCCGTTATACGCACCATCCGGGCGCGTCATTAAGTTCTTTGTTTTGTTCCAGAATTTGATAATGAGTTTCGGGCTGTCTTTGACGATCTCTTCCATGACCGGAAGGAAGAAAGTGACAGCCTCTTGAATTGTTTTGAGCTCGTCTCCGGTCGGAATGTAGAACTTGTCTTTGTTCTTGTACGTCCGGAGATATAGCGATGTCAGGCTATCTGAGAGAGCACACTGCAGCTGATTGGCAAAAATAAGGTCTTCTTCGCTCAATCGGTCATCACCCAGTTCACTGAAAGTCACTCCGGTCAGATTACTGAAATCGGCCAGAGCTCTCATGTCGTCACGATCAAAGTTGCCATTGGGCAATTTAAGTTCAACAGAGAATCCGACATTCGTCATCGTGATTGATAATCACATCAATGCGTTCCTCAGAGATGCGCGGAATCTCAATCCTTCGACACGTGAATTTTTTCCGAGGTTTCTCGTTCCTGGGCATTGTCAGAACCTCACGCGGTCGTTGAGGATCATGTCAGCAAACTCAACGTAGTAATCACAGTCAGGGCGATCGAATCTCACATGAAAACGAAGCGTGTACTTTTTTCTTGACTCATCGGTGATACCTAGAGTTTTGAAAAACAACCAGTAGATTTGCTGTAATTTTTTCTCCGAGTACGGTGCCGTTGTGTCAGCGTGGATGACGATAGTTTTCGCCCAGTCGGGGATTTGAATATTTTCGGTTGTTTGCTTCAGGCTGATTCTAGTAATGTTCATTTTGCTTCTTCCTTAATTCTTGATAACTGGCGGTCGGCTTTTTCGTTCATTAGCCGAGTGATTTTTTCGTCATATTCCGGGGACTCAAGCAACAGATATTCCATTTGCCGAGACACTAAGAGAACGTCAGCTATTTCTTCGTCAGTTTTTTCCATAGCCTCAGCTCGTTTTTGGGCGATTGATTCACCGCCTTCACCGTTCTCTTGCTGAATCATGAGACCGACGTTCTTCAACGTAGCAGCGGCCAGTTCTGCGCCTTCTTCGGCCAGTTTGATGGCCTGAAGGTCCATGCCGTAATGGTTCGCAATAGCTTGTAGCTTTTCTTGTAAATTCATTTAAAGAATCCTTGCTTTATCAAAAAAAAAGAGCACCCGAGAAACGGATGCTCTTGTGATGGGTTCGTTCTTTCGCCAATTAGTGCGGAACTTCGATAAGGATTGAATCGAAAGGAAGAGACATCTGAACGTCTTTTTGATACTCGTCCATTTTTAAAAGCATCACTTTCTTTTCATCTTTCCATTTGGCGAGAGAAGAGGCGCAGAAACTAATCTGCCGTTTTCGTTCGTCGAACTTTGCCTCCAGTCGTAGGGCCTTTTGGTACGTCGACAGGTTGATGTTCTGTAAAGCCTTTACCGCTGCTTCGAAGGCTTGAGCAAATCTGATTTGATATCGTTCTGCTCTTTTTCCGGATAACTTCATTGCCAAAATATTGAAGCCCGTTTGATTCATTCTGAATGCTGGGGACTCAATAAAGACATCCGGATTTTTAGGATGTGGACGGCTTGTGGTTGTCTCCTGAAAATATAGGAGACATAAAAGCTCCGAATTTCGAGCGATCAGGCCTCTAATAATCTGGAGCAAATTGTCATGACGGTATCCAAAATAATCCGCCACGACAGTTGACAGGACGGTGGGCACGCCATCAATAATTTCTAACGTCGGTGGCGGCAGAGTGGTTAATTCATTCATTTTGTATTCCCAATAAAAAAAGCCCCTCAAATTGAGGGGCGGAATGGTGTTTGTTGGTTTCTTGCCGTAATTGAGTTCTTTAGGTGTGAACTGTCAATGTACTATTGGAACTGTCTTAATAAAGTTGTCCCTTGTCTCGTAGCGGTAGGTTCCTTCAATTGTTGGTTTAGGAATAGTTACTTTAATTCCGTCGTAAAAAGGTTTTTCCCTTTCAGCAAGTAGAGCTACATCTCCATAACAGTATTTGTCGTATTCTGAATCACATTCAAAGGCCAAGGCATTACCATCCGGCAAAACTTGAAAGACTCGATAGGTTTTTATTTCATCTAACCAAACTGTCTGACCATCGATGACGGTACAACTAGTTAAAGTTAAGAAACTTATGGGTAGCAGCAAAAGGAGTTTTTTCATTTTCACTGGGTGTTTGAACTGGTGAGGGGCTCATCCTCCTGAAAAAAGTTTAGCGGCTTTCAAGGCGATCTGTAAAGGAAAAAGAAAAACCTCCCGTAGGAGGCCGACTTAATGAACGTAGTTTCTTAAGAAGTCAAAGATATTATCAACTCCCCTAATATTTTGAATTGATCGCTAAAAGCAGTTCGACTTTCTTTCATAGTTTCGAGGGCCCAGCCAAACTGCTTTGCATTTTTTAAGTCCTCATCAGTCAAAGCAAAAACTGGTCGTCCAAGATTTTGGCTAATGGCAATTAACGAATTAAAATCCGAGATGTGTGCAAGGTCGTAAGCCTGGAGATTCAAGCCTAATGCGTCTAAGGCGACCTGAACGTCGGCTCGATTTTTTACGCAACCAAGTCTTGTCAAGCACGGAACTAAGCTAGCATCAACCGAATCACGAATAGCGGTGATCCATTTTTCGAAGGATTTTGCAGGCTCCCTCTTACGGATTCTGTATCGTTGCTGAATTGTTCCTAAAAATAAAGGACAATTAGATAACGAAGCTACTGCACGAGGTGTTGCTGAAGCAGCTTTAAAGGCAGACAGATCGCTGTGCCATATCTCTATGTACTTAGTCAGCGAGCTAACAGCTTGCCAGCAGAAAAAGTCCGGTGTAGTAGGAACGATGAAGTAGTCACTAGACATCAACATAACTTCGTTTAAGCCCCCTACATTAGGACTCATGTCTAAAATCACATAATCAAAACCACGATCCCTGGCCAGACTCTTTACAAGTTGCGGTAAAGCTCCAGGAAGATTGCGTGTTGCAGGAACGCCTGCAGCGATCTTTAAGGCAATGCTAATTTGAGAATCTAAACTGGATATATTTAGGCTACCCGGTAAGAGAAATAGATTCTCGTTCTGTGTTTGGTGTAGCCTTCCCTTCTCGGCGTCTAATATCCCCTCAGGAGTTTCCCCGTCAATAATCCGGTCCACGATCGGCATTAGAGTGAGATTATCTCTGCTACTGTAGAACGAATCCAAGCCATCACTCAGTCCAGCATAACCCAAAATTAATCCAGTTAAATTGCATTGTGAGTCCAAGTCAACTAGCAATACCTTTTTGTTTAGATTTGCCAAGGACCACCCAAGATTAAAAGCTGTTGTCGTTTTGCTGACTCCGCCTTTATGATTAAAAAGTCCAATAACTTTTGCCATCTGAGCCTCCTCTTATGCGAGGATTTTAGCTTATTCAGGTAAAAAAACTAAGGCATATTTTCATGAAGTGCGGTGTAACTATTAACTTTTAGTATTTAGAATATCCTCTACCTTCCGTAAACCCTGCCATAAAGTTTGATAATCATCCAGGTGTTAAACATACTGGCGATTGCAAGTGCAAGAATGCTGATGCCAATGCATGACAATAAAAGTGAATCCATAGTTTTTCCTTCGGTAAGTTAATGGCAAAAATAAAGCCCGCTTGTGCAGGCTTGGAGGGAATTTGGCTCGGTTGATCCGGCTCAACCGAGAAAGCCTTTTCTTGTTGCACCGTACTGTAGTGCCCGATGCGAATATTACACAAAACTAGTTTTTTATCGGTAGAAACCCTGCCTATTTTGCGTAGTCTGTAACCTAACAGGTTATGCGCAGTGTTGCAAACGTAGTTTCAAAGGGTTTGCTCATTTATTTGCTCCAAAAGAAAACCGCCCGGAGGCGGCTGTTAAATGTCTATTTTTTCCCATCCCATTAGTTCAGGGAAATCATCATCAAAATCAAACTCAACAGGTAACGAGCAAGCTTCTAAAAATCTTCCGCTTGTGTACGTCAAGACTCTCTAAAACAACTCACCAGTTTCGGCGTTTTTTAAAAGCACAAGGATCTGGTCGTCCTCCTCAAAAGTGTGAGTGCGAGGATCGTCAATGTTTTCAAGTTCTAGTTTCATTTATTGGTCTCCGGTTGGTAGGGAGCGGGGAGGGCTCTAAAAGCAATCACATCAGAATGTGCGGTTCCCCATCTTCCCAGCATGTCGAAATAGTTTTGCTGCACGTAATCTGCATCCTCGTCTTTAAATGTCACCAGGTACTCTCCGCACTCCGGAGGATTAACCTCCGGGAACGGGTTCCATCCATCTGGGTTGTACTCAGGAAACTCTTCAAAATAGTCCTTGTCAACTCTCATAGAAAGTTTGAAAACTTCAGATTCCAGCGAAATGTAATCGGTTGGATCTTTCATTTGTTCTCTGCAACACGTTGCAATTCTGTCATCAGATACCACCAACTGGTTGATCTTGTCTTTTAAGGCAAGGTCTTTAATCTTCCACATTTATTTCTCCAAAAGAGAAGCCCCGCTCTCGCAGGGCTTATGGTTACTTATTTATTGTCTCCACCGGAGCGTCCTGAGATGTTCCAACGACCTCGCCATCTTCGATGTCTTTGAAATCCTCGACGCTGACGGCATTGATGTCGATTACGTCGTTCGGGTCGATCTTTTCCCCGGCTTCTCGTTTCGCGTCAACATTAGCCACCTGCAGAGCCTCAATTGAAACAGGCAAATATTTGAACAACCTGCGGATAACGGTCTTCAGGGCCATGGCCTCAAAATAGTTGTTCCAAATATTTTTACTCTTGGCCTTGGCTTTAACAGCCTCAACCTCGGCGCGAGACATGACCTCGAACTGGTATCCGCCTCCCTTGAGGTTAGCGACTGCGTAGACAAAGGTGATCGGTTTTTTAATGCGGTCGGCTTCAACACTTGGTACATGATGAATGTCCGGATGGAGGCCGAGTTGATAATTAAAGTCGTCACCTTCGTGGACTGCGAATGCGGACAGAGACAAAACTTGTCCGGATCTTCTTGCCAAGTCAATCATTCCGCGGTAGCCCAAGATTAGCTGGCACTGGTTACCGTAGGGGACAAGGTATGCTTGCCCAAGAGCAGACCCGGGTTCAAGTCCAAGCTGAGCTGACTGCATGACCGCTCCGAGGAACGAGGCCGGTGTGGTATTGAGAAGGGCTGGAGTTTTACGCAGTTCGGTCGCGGCAATTCTTGCCATCCGGTCAGCGCTCAGATGTTTTGGGACGGCCAAGGCGAGTTGCTTTTTAAACTGGTCGGAAAGGACCTGTTGAACGATCGCGGGAGCTTTCGTCTTTGGTTTTGCGACTGGTGCAGAAGGTGCGCCGACAGCGGCGGCGAGTTGGTCAGATGTGGACATAATTTAATTCCTATGAAAAAGCCCCTCGCACTGGAGGGGCTTGGAACATGAATAGAAAAGCCTCCGAAGGAGGGGGGCAGAGGTTTATTCTTTACTTTGAGCTTGCTCTTTATTTTTAAGGAAGGGTAAAAGCTCATGGAAGGGGCTTCCATGTACTTTTTGTTCAACGTATCGGAGAGGTCTTTCGTCCAAAGTCTTCAAGATGCTATCCAAGAGTTTTATTCTGAGGTCATCCTCCATATCAGAACCTTCTTCTGGGGGTAGTTGTTCTATCTCTTTTCTGAATCCCTCATATGCGGCGGCAATAGATGCCTTAAACCCATAGTCCTCACTAAGTCGGAAGCAGTATCCTATTTGTTTAGTTGAAACCCAAGCGAACCAAACTGGAGCAGCGATAGAAAGGACAGAAATCAGGATGTTCAAGAAAATAATAGATCCAGCCGCTTTTTCAGGTTTAATCAGAAGTTCCTGCATGGAATGAAGCCTGAAAAATGCTATGACTAGAGCGAGGACCAAAGAAGATATAAGGCCAAAAACCCACCATTTTTGCGTTGTGAATAAATCCTTCCTTCTGGTTTCAAACTCTTTAGCCAGTCCGGCAGCGGTTGCGGAGGTAAGGGCCTTTTCTGCATCTTTCAGAGTGCGTTGTATACGTAGTTCCGTATCGGAAATTTTTTGACCTATCAAGTTGGAAGATTTTTCAATTGAATCTATCTTCTCTTTTGATTTCGAAGCCTCTTCCAATAGATTTTCTAATTCGCCGAGCTTTTCATCTGAACGATCCTCCATGGCTTTGATTTTTTCATCAAAAAGCTTCGAAGCATCTTCTGTTTTATTATCTAGCTGATCGTAAAATTTTCCTTCATCCTCTTCTAGCTTTGTGAAAAGATCCTCGGCTTTTTGTGTGACTTCATTTTGTGTTACATCCATGGACGATTTTCTTTCCGCCACGTCTTTCGAAAAAGAAACGGTCAATTCTTCGATTTTTGTCTTGTTACCAAGCATAGATTCGAGCCAAGAAGACAAATCATCTATGTTTTCGAACTTTCTTTCAAACTTGTCCAAGGCGTCATAAAGTTTGTTTAATTTTTTCTCGGCAGATTCAAACCGCTTACGTTGTCTTTCAATCTCGGCTTGTGTAGGAGGGACTATAGGTTGTTCTGACATGGCAGTTATCTCGAAAGAAGAGTACCGGCGATAAACCCAATTGAGAAGAAAAGGGCTGCGACTAAAATTATTACTATTTCGTCCATGGTAATTGATTCCTTTAAAGTTTCAAGAGGGAATTTTTGGAAGAATCCTCGGCAGTAGTAATTACGCGCACACGCGCATGACGCGAGTGGAGCTCTCTTTTAGATAGTCAAAGTAATCATTCAGGTGTTCCTGTTTGAAAGAGTCTGAGTCGAAGCGCTTGGATGTCTGGGTCTTGTACGTCAAAACCTTCTTGCCGTCCAAAGTCAGAATTTCGTTGTCTTTCATGTCGATGGCGATCTTGGCTTTAACCGCGTCTTGTTGCTTCTTGAGTTCTTTAATTTCGCCATTGAGGCGAGCATATTCGCCGTAGTTAATAGCCAGATCACCTTGAGCTTCGATAGCTTTACCATTAGATCTCCCGTAGAGCTTTAGAACGTCCTCAATGTTTATCGGTTCCGGAGGCGTTTTAGTTAGAACATAGTTGTTCCAGAATGCAGAGCATTTTTCCTTGATGACCTGGAATACATCCGGACGAGCATCTACCCAGTACATCCGGAAATCAGATCCTCCGATTAGAACCGCGAGATACATTCCTTTGAGCTTAAGAATGCCGCAGTACCACTGAATCTGAGTTTCGTAGTAAAGCGGAATTACGTGCTCTGTTCTCAGATTGTTTTGTTTAATCTCGAGCTCCTGGCTCGGGCCCCAAAGGTCAGCGGTAAAAGCGTTTGCCGTCTTAGCCTCAAAAGCGACATCCGTGTTAATAATGCGCTCGACGCCCGTGATGTCGGCATACTTCTCAATTTCTTCAACCTTCAGTAGCGGCCGAACTTTTCCCGCAATCTCAGGATTGATAATCGCTCGGTCGATGTTTGCAATCGCCCAAGGAGTTTCCGGATCAGCGAACTGGTGAGAAACCTTTTGAACTCTCTTGCCGGTGCGCAGCTGAAATTCTTTTGCGACCGTATCTTCGAGAACGGTTCCCCAGTAAGCAGGCTCGGACATTCCCTTGTCCTCAGAGAGACCGAGTTTGTCGTTCCAAATGTCCAGCGGCGTCTTCCACGGATTCAGCCCAAGAACCGCTGCAACGTCCGACCCGCCGATACCTGTACGCCGTCCCTCTAACCAGGCGGCTCTGTGTTCGTTAGTCATTTTCTACTCCAATAAATAAGGCAGCGAAGGGACCTTGAGACCCCTGCGGTAAGGCTCCCTTTTTCTGTCTCTTCGGTTTTACTTTTGTTGCGTAATACTCTCGGCCCTTCTTGTTGATTTCTTCTTTGTGCTCAAGGTAGTAGAGGCGCTTCCTCTCTTTCTCAGTGAGTTTTAATGCCATCCGTTTTCCTTCAGATACTCATCAAACAAAGGCTCAATCTCAGGATGTCGTTCATCCTCACCCTCTTCGGCAAGTTGGTTGATCCGCTCGTCGCAGTAGCGAGGAATGTATTTCTCAAAGAAATCCTCAACCAGGCGCTCATACTCAGCTTGCCGTTTTTCTTCCTGCCAGCTCATTTGCCAGAGATCTCCTGGCCCGGGGCACGTTCGAGGTGTGTAATTCATCTGAGCCACACCACTAAGAAAAACGGGAGGACGAACGAGGATGCAAGCAGCACATAAGCAATCCAAGACAGGATGATGTTGTCACTGTCCGAATTTTTCATTGTCAGAAACTTCTTCATAACAACCTCCAAAAGAAAAGCCCCCGAAAGCGCACCAAGGAGTACCGCGCTAACGAGGGCCAGGAGAGAAAAGACTTAAATCTCGAATTCCGGAAGTTTCTTGATATCCGGATACATTTGCTCGTCAATTGCTTTAAGTCCGAGCTCTGTAATGAAATCCTGAGAGAACTCTTTGAACAATGCCTTGACCTCTTTCTGAGCCTCAGCAGTCTGTACAACGTGATCCAGGTCAAGCGTTATCTCTTTCTTTCCAGCGAGCAGGGCAGAGACAACAGCCCGCTCTGCATAGGTCAGCGCATCAGTGAGGCAAATTGCTGAGCCGCGCTCTTTCAAAATGTCATCGATAACATTTGTAAAAAGCTGATTTTTTTCATACACAGATAAGATCATTTTTCTCTCCTATAAAACTATGTAAAAAAGACCACATTCAAAAGCTCCCCTAAGCGCAAAAATTGGAACTAACAAAATTGGTAAAAGCCCGGGGAGCTTATGAAGATGGTCTGAACTATCAAGTTTTTCTTAATAGTTGTGGATAATAAAAAAAGCCCACCGAAGCGGGCTGATTAGATTATTTGTTCTCGCCATAATAATTGGGGCTGAAGCCAGCTGAGCCTGTGGCTTTTTATTCCTGATGATGTAATTGCTCAAGCAATTTGTCGGCTTCTAAAGCTTCGGATGACAGTTCTTGGATTCGCTTGAATTTATCCACTGATGTCAAACTACTGTTTCTTCGAGCGAACTCAATAAGATCTAGGTTGCGCTCTATCAGCGTTTCTAACAATCCTTGCATTTCCTCTTTAGTCATAGAAAGCGAGAGGTTCCCGCAACAAATCGCGCACGGTACATCTTGCTCTTTATCAGTCATTGTTGTCTCCTTTGATGTTCAATTCATTCAGAAACCCCTTCCGCTGCCGTTCACTGAACAGACACAAGAAAATTGACAGGGAAGGGGCTTTTGAATGAGCTATTAGAAAATTTCTAATAAGTGGGTTCTATAATCGATTTAGACGGACTGGATCAGGTTGACCCTAGTGATCCTCCCCAGACGGAATGCAGTGTGAGAACACTGAGAAATGCGTCTTAATGGCGGGCGCCGGAAACTGTCCTAGCGGCAGGCCGGCGCTTTTGATTTACTCCAAGCTAAGTATTCCTCAAACGTGACAAAGCTTGAAGAGAACTTTATGGCCTGTTCAATCAAATCAAGTTTGGTATCGCAATAAGTATCGAACGGCCGGCCAAGCTTGAACCCGCTGAGTATTAAGCCGTCCGCACTAAAGTCTCCGCTTTTATTCAAAGCACCGATGACGAAATCAATAAATTCTTGAGCTTGAGGACTTACCGGGAAAAGGCGATTGAGCGTTTCGTCCGGCAAGATTCTCTCTGCGAATTTAGTGTTGTTGAACTCGCCACAAATGCCTACAAATAGAACATCCTCACCGCAAGTTACGGGAGTGAATAGAACAGGAATCCAGCGGGCCTGATACTTCGGAAGACTGGGGAAAGGTATTTTCATAGGATTCTCAGCAATACCTGCGCAGGTAGTTGTAGATTTCATCAACTTCCCAGCCGCGTCCGAACTCGCAGGCATAATCCCAACAGTTTCCATAGTCGAACTCATTTCGTTTGGCCAACTCGTCACAGTAGGCCTTGGCAGCTCTTTTCTGCTCCAGTAATTCGAGCCGTTGTTTCTTCGTTAATTTCTTCGGTTTTTCCATGGTTATCTCCAGAGAAGAAGTGCTCGTCTTTCCGAGCCGCCACCCTCCTAAAATTGAATTGTCTAAGCTCAATTTCTAAGGAAGGAAAATGAATGTCTTTAACAAGTACATCCTCTTGGTCTCTGCTATCAAAGAGAAGAGGATCGTGACCTTTAACTACGACGGTCTGGATAGAGTCGTTGAATGCGCGACACTCGGCTACACCACCGCAGGAATGCCTGCCGTTCGTGGTTACCAAATAGAAGGAGATACGCATTCAGGAACAGTCCCTTGCTGGCGGCTGTTTTTGATCGACAGAATCCGCGGACTAGTTTTAACCGAAGAGCATTTTTACAGCGAGCCGCCTTTTTATAAAAAATCTGACCCATCATTCTCGCGAATCGACGCTGAGCTCTAGCTTCTGCTCCGCAATCACAAGGGCCGGCGGGAAAGGCTGGCTCATTGTTTACGGCACAATCGCTGTCGTGGACTATCTCTTTCATTGTCACTCCTTAAAAACAAAAGGACACTCCGATTAAAGCCACTCAAGAGATCTACAACTACTGACCGACCGTTCGGAATGTCCTTATGTTTGCGCTCTACAGTTTCTCTTGCGAGAGCGCTTAGCTCACCCGGCTTACGATGCCGAGCCGCCTGAGTTACTGTTCTTGGTTTTCATTTCCTCGTTTGGTTGGTTTCTCAGGACCTCAACGCAGTTTGCTGTTCTTGATACTGCGTGCATCTCAAATGCGCTATTTGTCAGAGGTCTCTAGCTGAAAAATGCTGACTGGCTTCCCTTTTACCTAAGTCATTCATTTCACTGACTGCTGGTGTTCGATTGTCTGTCTTCGCGTGACCAGCACCGCCTGCACTTGGCCGTTTCGAATTTTTTCACTAGCAGGCTCTTTTTCTACCTGCTGCGTCGGCGTTTAGTTCTCCATGGCGCCGATTCTGAAATTGTCTTTATTGGAGGAACATCGTCTTGTCCTATAAATTTGATAAGCAAATATTACCATATAGGTAATAAATTATGCAATCAATTAGGTTAGATTTTTGTTACCAAGACGATAAGATTTATTTGAGTTGAAAGTTTGTTGTTTTTCGGAGACAACAAAAAAGCCGCTCTCGCGGCAATAAAAAACCGCCCGGAGGCGGTCAAGAATGATTTCAGTGATTATTCATCAAATTCAAAGGGCAGTTGTCCTCCGAAAGCTAGAGAGAACCTTCGTTCGTATTCTTCTACTGACTGACTAGTTTTGGCGATACCGACAACCTGCCAAATATGTGCACGCAAAGCTGTTAAGCCAATTTCGTTGAGGAATTGGTGGAGTTTGTCGTATTTTTTGCCTTTTGATTCTTTTTTCGCTTCCTTGAGCAACGCAAGGAGCTTGCCATTGCTCTTGGCCAAAGGAAGGTAAATGAACTTCAACGTTAGATGATAATGTTCCCAGTTACGACCTCGGACTGGGACTGGTATGTCATAAAGCCTCTGCCATTCTGCGTATAAGTCGTCCGGGAACTCTTTCGACCATTTTCTTGCCTCTTCAAGGATGTACTCTCTGAAGGCCGCAATTACCGCTGCTTTTGTAGAGTTGTATCCAGCGAGCTTGTAAACAAGTTCTCTAATACCTAACTTGGCAGAGGCTTGAAGAATTATTGAAGCGTTTTTTACTAAAAAAGTTTGATTTGATTTGAGACGATTGTCGTCATTTGCCTTTACGATAGCCTGACAAATATCGATCAAAATTGTTACGTCGTATCCGTGAGCTTTTACTTCACCGCCATCTATATTTGTTTTAAAAACAATAGGATGAGAGCTATTTTTTAATAATTCACTGCCGGCATAATCAGAGATAAATTGGGTAGTTAGAAAAGAAGGAAAGGTATCTCCTCTAATACTAGTGAACCCCAAAGCCTGCGCCATTCCTCTTTGGCTAATTACTGCAGTATGAGCAGAATCGTTCAGAACATAACAGGGTATATCAAGTCCCAAGACTTCTTTGAAACTTCCTTTGTGGATGGCCTTAAAGCCTCCGCTCTTTACTAATGCTGCATTGCGTGCAATTTCAGATCTGCGCTCGGGAGAGAGTTTCTTGGCTCTTTCAACACCGCCTTTGGACTGCTTAGTTTTATCATCCATAGCAAGCACCTAAAAATATAATCTGCTTGCTTGATTGTAACTGATTTTGTTCTTTATTGTTAAAGGTTAATCAGTTACTTTTATGTACAAGAAAACCGCCTGGGGGCGGCTTCTAAGTTATGGGTAGATTATTTCTTTAATTTTTTAACTTCGTTTAGGAATTTTTTAAAGTCTCTGCCTATCGGCTGAGTTTTGTTGAAAATTTCGTATTCTTTGTGAGCTTTTTCTTCAGCTTGCTTTTTAGAAACCTGTCCGTTTCCTTCTAAAACCGGGAGGTCATTGAATGCCAGGAACTTATCTACAGACTGGCGCAGCTCGAGCATACTAAAATTCTTCTTGCGTTCAATCTGTCCTTCAATGTAATCAAAATAACTGTTGACGGAACGCTCTAATGACTTGAGCTCCTTTTCGTCCAAATAGTTTTTTGCAATTGTCGTATCTGATTTATTGACACGCCCCTCCGGGCTGTTAGACCACGTTTTCAAACCCATGTGTGGCTTCGTGTGGTCTGCTCTGGCATGAATAATCTCGGCGGCAGTTTGATTGTTGATGGCAAAGTGAAAACGGTTCTGAACAGTTGCAAAAAAGCGTCTTGCTTCCAATGAATGACTGTCGTAGTCGATGCTGCATTCCTTGAATATTTCAGTAACTTGAAGCCAGATCCGCTGTTCGCTTGCTCGGATGGAGCGAACTCGTTCCAGCAATTCTTGAAAGTAGTCTTTTCCAAGAACAGTCTTCGCTTGTTTTAGACGATCATCATCTAGGGCGAATCCTTTGATGATGTACTCTTTAAGAACTTGGGTTGCCCACTGGCGAAAATGTGTCGCTTGCTTACTGTTTACTCGGTAGCCGACTGCAATGATGGCATCCAGATTGTAGTGCTTAACGGAACGATTGACCGTGCGAGACCCTTCTTGGCGAACTGTCAAGAAAATCTTGATAGTTGAATCTTCATCGAGTTCTCCAGAACGATAGATTGCATCCAAGTGTTGCTGAACATTCTGAGTGGTTGTACCAAAGAGATCAGCCATCATCTTCTGAGTGAGCCACATGGTCTCATTTTCCACTAGTACAGCAACGACGGGGCCGTCATCAATATTGCCGTAAAGGACGATGTTTTTTTCTTCCATATTTTTGAAATTCGATGTTTTGTTAGCCACTTATTTTAAGACTGGTTAAAAAGGAATAAGCTTCATCGTTACCGGTTTTGGTAGCGGGGTTTTACCTGATAGGTAATCTTGGTTGAAGCTGTATTAACGCCTTAAAAATAAATAAAAAAAGTAAGCCGCCCGGAGGCGGCGTTTGTTATTTTTTTAATAATTGAACAATTACGATCGACCAACCTATGATGGCAACAACCAGCGGCACTAGGATTGCTCCTACTATCCATTTTGTTTGCTTTCCAATGGCCTCGGAAACATGGGTGAGTGTACGTTGATCGGATACGGCAATTTTTCCTTCCAGATCTTTTATGTCGGCTTTGGTTGCAAAGCTTTCCAGTCTGCCTTCTATGTACCCTAGACGAGTCTCATGTCCCATCATTATGCCCACCGAGTCTTGATCTCTTTGAGCTAATTTTATCTTATTCCCCTGATCGGCTTCCATTGCGTTTACCTTACTTGGTTATTTTTCCAGGCCTTGGCTTTTTTGATTAACTGGAAGTAGTCGAATCTCAATTCACAGCTGCAAACGTTGCACCTTAAACGCATGTAAACACTAGGAGGTTCATCTGAGGGCTTCAGGATAAATTTTGCGTCTCTCACTCCTTCAGTAACAGGAGGAGTTGTATACCTGACGGAGTTGGCCATTTCCAATGCTGGTTCTCCTACGCACATGGCCGAGCTCTCAGTGATCATGCTCCAGTCGTTACTTTTGCACCAGGGGCAAGAAGATCTATTGATTGCATTCAGATACTCAACGACTAATGGTGCATCACAAGAAAGAAATTGTTCTGTCATAGCATATTTCTCCAATTAATAATATTTGAAGATTTTTTCTAAAGTTCTCAGCAAGGGAAGTTCCATATCGGCTCCTTCTATCCATTCAGTCGTATCTTTTGAGATTCATGGAGTTGACGACGCGCCCCAAAACTTGAAGCCTAAATTCAACTTCTTTGATGGGAATCTCGAACGGCCTGTAAAGGGAGTTGTCTGAAATAAAGAGAACGGCTCCGGGAATGCGCTGAACCCGTTTCACATATAGATCTCCATCTACAAGAACACAGAAAACACCATCCCGCTTAAGATCCCTGTCTTGACGGTCCACTACGATCAAATCGCCATTTCTAAAGGTTGGTTCCATTGAGTCACCAGAGGCGGTTATGAGTTCATACCCTTGCTCCCTAATCTTGCTAATGTTTTCTTGGAACCAAGGCCGTGAGACTTGGATTTGTTCAACGAAGGCATCATCCTCATAATTCTGGATGCCAGCTGACCCGCAGCAGGCTTGGATGTTGATTCTTTTCAAGTTGATGATGTTGTCATCTGGCCAGTCGTCCGGAGTGTGGTTGGTGTCCATCCAGCCGTAACTGAGCCCTAATTTTTCTTCGATGTCTCTGGCCAGCTTATCCCCCATTTCATAAAACGTTCCATTTCCTCTATCAGATCGGTTTCTTATCTGGCCCAGCGAAGGATGATTTCGTTTCCTTCCTAACTGTTCGTTCAGCTCCGCAATGGAGCCAGCTCTACTGACGAGTGTATTTAAGTTATCTCGACGAATTTCAGCGACTGTTTTCATAGTTATCTCCTTAGGCACAGCTTACCAAATTGATAATTGACAATTACCAATTAGATAATGATAAAATCTAACCAAATAGGTAATGGTGGTTTTTATGAAACTTGCTGAATTTTTTGAATTGACTGGATCGCCGTCCAAGAAGGCATTGGCTGATTTTTTAGGTGTTCCAGCCTCAAATATTTCAAATTGGATTAGGAATGAACGTCCTATCCCTTCCCGTCACTGCGCAAAAATCGAACAGTTCACGAAAGGTGCAGTGAAGATGGAAGAACTCCGGCCTGATTTTCCTTGGGATGATGCAAAGAGAGTTATTGCTGACCGGATTTCTTCCGTTTGAATAGGAGCGCTAAAAAATGCGTAAATATTCGAGCATTACACCCAAATTCTGGATAGGGAAGACTGGTCGGAAACTAAGATGCGATATTTCGGCCAAATTGGTGGCGGCTTATCTGCTTTCTTGTCCGAACAATGACATGACCGGAGTCTTTTATTGTCCGCTGTGCCAAATCTCAGCAGAAACTGGTCTTCCGTTAGAAGCCCCTTCGGTGCCCCTTCCAAGCCCCTTCCAAGGTCCTTTAAAGGGTATTCGAGAGGCTTTGGAGACCCTTCAAAGGGAAGATTTCGCCATTTACGACTATGAAAGCGAGTATGTGTTCGTCAAAAAGATGGCGCTATTTCAGATTGCTCCGGAATTAAAGCCAACAGACAAAAGAGTAACGGGTATTAGGACAGCTATTGAATCCATGCCTGATAACTTTAAATACTTGTTTATTAAAGAATATAACGAGTGTTTTAATCTTGGTTTTAAGAATATTCCTTCACCCGAAATTCAAGAATTCGGCGTTCAGACACAAGAAGGAGACGACCTCCCATCAAGCCCCATAGAAGCCCCTTCTAAGGCCCTCCGAAGCCAAGAACAAGAACAAGAACAAGAACAAGAAACATATACACGCACCGAAAAGAACGAAAAACAGTCGGAACTTGCAGAAAATTTCGCGGGGCGTGAGTGTGAAAAACCAGTTTCTCTTAAAACTGAAGCCATTGAGGAAGAACTTCCGCTTGAAGAGCAGGAGGCAAGTGTTTCCAAAAAGGAAATAGTTGAACCGAAGCCAAAAAAGGAAGTCAAGACACAACGCCTCCAGAAACCTGAGGAATTGACTGACGAGTTTTGGCAGGACTTTTTGGCTTATCGAAAGCAAAAGAAGGCGCCGGTAACGGAAAGAGTGGTTTCGCTTCTTCGTAAGGAAGCTAAAACCGCCGGCTGGAAATTGGAAGAGGTCATCAATGAAATGATGGTCCGCAACTGGACAGGGTTCAAGGCCGATTGGGTTAAAGACGATTGGAAAGATCCAAATGCTCATTGGGTCTCAGCAGCTGAATACAACAAAGAACTTCCTCCCGTCACGTATTCAACCGGTGCCAAAAACAAGTTCGTAGAGAAGCTCCATGCAGGCATGAGAGCCTACGACATCAAAGACCTTCCCAACAATGAGGAGCAGAGATGATGTTTGCCGCTGCTGCCGTTGTTCGAGACGATCAGGGTAGAACGTTTTACGAGCATCCGGACGCATTTACGACTACCCAGTTGGTCTTTTTTCCACGCCTGACTGACAGCGAGCTAGCTCTCTATCAGGCTGATGCGATCTACGAGGATGAAATTGAGGTGTTGCCCAGAAGACGGCCACAAGTTCCGACGGTGCTGTTTTCGTTCTGTGATGAGCCTAATCACATTAAGGCCGAATTTCTCCGAGGCAAGACTGTTCTGATCGACTTTATCGATGTTGACGATACGCCCGAACTCAGAGAAACCGTCCGTCGTTGGATGCTCGAAATTCCCAAATCCCTACCTGCCGCCGTTGTCGTCTCGGTGATGTTCAAAAACAAACAACTGATTGCATGGAAATTTGACTATGAATCCAAAAAATACAAGCGTTTCGCCTGAGCTGGATGACTACTGGGGCGATCCGACGGGCGGAGCCGAGATAGAAACATCGCTCGCCGACTACGAGAGCAGGGCGTACAAGTCTCCTGAGTTTTTTATCAACAAGGACGTTCTTGAGTTTAAGAACGACTTCCAGAACTATCTGGACGCGAAGAAGACTCATGTTGCCAAGTTCACGCTTCCCTTCACGCAAACCAATGAAGGCTGCATCGGTCGACCGATCGATTTTGAATTTCGTCCCGGAGAACTAACGGTGCTGGCTGGTGAAAACGGTTCCGGAAAATCTCTTCTGCTAGGGCAGATTGGACTTCACCTCATTTCATGCGGGGCTTCTCTCTACATCGCCTCCTTTGAAATGGCTCCGGTACGGACGATCGAAAGAATGCTCATGCAGACGGTCTGCAGCACTGATAAACGGATGATTGAAGAGCCTGACGTTGACCTCTTCTTCAAACAATTCGCCTCCAGGATGCGAATTTGTGACCTTCAGAGAAAGGTTTCTCCGGACGAACTTTTGCGCCTCCTTGATTCAGCTGTCCGTGACTACAAGTCAGACATCCTCTTTGTTGACTCTCTGATGATGTGTGTCAGAGACGACATGGACAAGAAGGAAACCGATTATGTGATGACCAAACTGGTGGAGTTTGCCCGGACCAACAATGTCCACATTGTCGTTGTGGCCCATTGCCGTAAGCGTGGCGATGCCAGTTCAAAAACTTACTCCGTCTTTGATTCAGCTTCAAAAGACTCAATCAAAGGGAGCTCCAACATCACGAACATTGCCTTCAATGTTTTCGTTTTGGCTCGTGATTTTTCCAAGGTGCAAAAGAAGGCAGAAGGAAAAGATGTCGATGACACCAAGCCTGATTTTGTTTTGAACCTGTGCAAGCAGAGAAACGGAGCTTGGGAAGGTTTCATCAAGCTTTGGAGAGACAACGCCAGTCTGAATTTCTGCACGTCGTGGACGCGTGTTCCAGTGAGGCCATGGCTGGATTTAACAAAGTCCGAGCCGGCGCCGGAACCCTACTTTTAGGAGGTTTTATGTCTGAGAGTGCATGGCAGATGCTGATGATCATTTTGGCGCCGGTGGTGTTCATCAATCTGGTGCTGTTTGGGCTACTCGTGAGGGCGGCGCTTCAGATCAGTAAGGAAACCAAATTAACCGATCGGTTAAAAAGGAGTTAAAGCATGGACGTTTTTGGATATTTTTGCGTGTACGTGCTCGGATGCTGTGTGATCGGTTGCTATTTGGCAGGGAACGAAATGAACTTTGATGTCCTTAATTTCTTCGCTCTGGTAGGTCTATCCGGTGGAGTCTTAAGCCTTATCGACTTTGCATGGTTCGCCTACTCAGGATCGAACATTGATTACAGCCTGAAGATTTTGGGGATGGTTATTGCTGTCGATTTCGTTTGTGCTTTCCGAAGGAAGTCTGAATGAGCGGGTGCTGCCTCTACTGCATTCATGCTCAGGCCTTCTGGATAGGACCCGACGGGAAGAAGCATCTTCCTCCAAAACAGTCCTTTGGGGACATGAACATCTACTGCCACCATCCGGACAAAGGCGCCGGCATCGAGTGCTATCCGATCTCGTTTGCTCGATGCACGGTATTTGAACAAGCAGGAGACGAGCAAATTCAACGCAGAAGAGATTTTTTCTCACAGTTTGAGCGTTGGTCTTCACACGCTCAGATCATCGCTCAACGGAACTCTAATGTTCTGGAAACGGCATCAAACAATTCAACCAAACAACAAAAATCCATCAGGAGGGATAAATGAAAAGGTTTTTACAAGCAAAAGGCAGGCTCAAGGTCGGTGAAATGAACCGAACTGAGGCCGCCTATCGAGATTACCTGGAACAACAGAAAAACTCTGGGTTAATTCTCAAATACTGGTTCGAGCGGTTCACATGGAAGATTGCCTCAAACCGATGCTCATACACGCCTGATTTTTTGGTCATGCGTCCGGATAAAACGCTAGAGCTTCATGAAGTCAAGGGATCCTTGAGGATCTTTGCCGATGACGCAAAAGTGAAATGCAAAGTCTGTGCTGATGAGTGCCCGATTCCACTGTTCGTCGTCACGCCGAAACCGAAGAAAGAAGGAGGGGGTTGGAATGTTCAGGCATTTTAACGTTGAAGCATTTGTTTTCTGGTGGCTCAATTCTGTGATGGCAATCTTCGCCCTTCTTTGGGTCGCTAAGAAGATTGCGGATTTTTTGGAGCACCGCGACAAGCTCAGGAAAAAGTTGGATTTCTTTGGGCTGTCAGCCATCGGGATTATTTATCTCTACTGCACGTTTAGTTACTTGAGGACTCTTGGATGACAGAAACAGAACAAAAACTCATTGATGATCTCAGACCTCGTTTGGACAACTGGCGCCGGGCATATCGTGACCGTGTTGTCAAAAATGTCTCAATTGCCTACGCAGTAGAGAGAGCTCTCGCATTGACGAGAAACAAAACAGATTTTTCTGAGGACTACACAGAAGATGATGGCAATAGCGGTTTAAGAGCCTACGAAATCGACATGAAAGATGCAGACTTCCTCAACCTTGTTTGGCAAAACTTCTCGGCGCCGGGAACCGAAGTTCTCTCCATCGGAACTCATGGCCTAAATGTCCGGACAGCGAAACTGATTGTTCTCCTATACGTGTTTGGCTCCCAGTCTTCATTAAGCAAGGCAGGTAAGCGAATCTGGAACATCAAGCGGAGAAAGCTTGATCGGTGGACTGAAGATGCCTTGATATTTTTCGCTTTTCGAATTCGATATTTCGAACAAATCAACGAAAGGAAGGTTAAAGATGCTTTTTAAGATGAACCTATTTATTTTTTCTCGGAGTCTCGCTATACTGACCTCGCTGTTGAACAACAGCGCGGGCTTGGCGGCCCGATGTTAGGTGCATTGACACCGCTTTGTATGGCGGTTTTTTGATGCGTTCAGATGGGGTGGCGTTTCAACACCTCATCGCAAGTTTCTTAACGACGGAACTTGTAGGCAGTCGAAAGACTGGCCGTCTCCTAACGCGGTCCGCCAACCTGCAAGTTCTGTCTCCACGCTTGGCGGCGTGAGACAGGTTTATCAAACTTGTTAGGAAACTTAAAATGTCAAACGCATTATCATTCACCTTCGAGAGAGGCTCCTTGACGGTTTTGGGTGATGATCTGAGCCCTCTTTTTGTTGCAAAGCAAGTCTGTTCGTTTCTTGGTTTCAAAGACCCAATTAACGCAGTCAAAGCTCACGTTGATCCGGAAGATCTATGCAAGGTCGAAATGCTCGACCGCCTCAACCGCAAGCAGTTAGTTAACTGCGTAAACGAAAGCGGTCTCTACGCCTTGATCTTCGGCTCGAAACTTCCGAAGGCAAAACAATTCAAGCGCTGGGTCACGAATGAGGTTTTACCGGCTATTCGCAGGGCCGGACGCTACGAAGTTCCAACAGGTGACACGATCACCAACGCGCAACAAGTTGCCATCCAACAGGCAGTAGCAAGACGCGCAAAGAAAACGGCTGTGTACTATCAGACGATCTACCGCGCAATCAAGGCGCGCTACCAAATCCCACGCTACACGGAACTCAAACAATCGCAGTTCGAGGACTGCCTGCGTTTTATTGAAGTAGTTGACTTGAGCGTACCTGAAGTGCCAGCCTCTGAGCCTACCAAGACTGAAAGACAACGATACGTTGTTTACGCGGATTTCTTGAAGACCCTGCAAGTGTTCTGCTACTACCAGCGCTACCTTTTCAGAAAACCTCTGATGCAGGCAATGCGGGTCATGCTGGCTTTGGATGTACCCGACGCAAGTAAACTTTGGGACGTTGTGAACAACCTTAATTTTGTTGAGCTCGAACGCTCGCTCGATGATCTCGGATTTTCAGTCAAAGACCTTGACTGTTACAAGCATTGGGCGTTGACGCACGCTGCCTAACAATCGAAATTTGAAACTCCGCCCCTCCAGCCCGAGGGGCTTCTTTTTGGTGTATAGTCAGAAGTAGACAATTTCAAGCCTGTTTGCCAGGCCGCCTAAAGGCTTAAAGATGACGGTTCCTTGCGGAGGAACCGGTGTGTCCGAAGAGAACGAGACACAGAGCGTTAAGTCAGGCGAATACGAGAGCTCCGATTCCGGGGCTTTTTTGTTATCTGTTGCCTCTCAGAGGTCAACAACGGAACTTTTATGATCGAACCTAATAAGTACGACATCCAGACTGCATCCATCCTTATCGATACCGCTAAAGCCGAACTGGATAGAAAAATTGCCGCCGAGCTCCCAGAGCAAACAAAGCGGCTGGCCTTCTACCAAGGCTTCTGCGTTGTGGTCCTCGGTGTCCTGTTCTATCTATTCGACAACCATTTCTTCCAAGGCTGGAGGATGTGGCTGGCAGTTGTTTCCGGAGCTTTAGGGTTTGCGTCCTTGCTGATGTCGATTATCTTTTCAAGCGGCGCTGCTTATCCTTCCGGAATTTGCAAGGATTACCTGAGATGGCTGAACACTCGGTACCCCGATGATGTGCCTGTTTTATCTGTCCAGAAGGATTTGCTCAAACAGTATCAGCGCTCGATTGATGCTCTGAACGCTATTCATAACAGACGAGGATATGCGCTCCGGACAATCAATTTTTTGTTGATTCTGTCAATTATCTTGGGGTGCTTGGCCCTTTGATTTCTTTAGCGGTTTCATTGTTGTCCACAACGTTTATCGACAAACCGCACAGCCTCTCGGTGGGCTTAAGCACCGAGCCAAACAAAGCAAAACCCCGACAGTTGCGAGCTGTACGGGGTTTTTAGTGTCAACCTAGAACCAGTAGGTCGATATGGAAATTATATCAAAGCACTGTAGGAAGCTAGTCATGGAACTATTAGACCGTTATCCGAAATGGTCCTTTTTTCTCCGTTGGGGTTTCTCCATCATTGCGATGATGTGCATGACCGTCATATCTTTTGCCTTCGCTTACTCGCTGATTAAGTAGTCAAGCGACAAAGTTACAACATCCAGCAAGTCTAGATTCCCAACGGGAAGATGCTCACTCCGCTGGATTTCTAATTCTCCTGACGAGAATGTCGGAGAAAACCGCCTTAACAAACTATCTCCTTGGGGTTGGTTGGAGTGCGCTCGGCTGAAAGATGTCGGGCGCACCTTTTTTAAGCTATGAAAGAATCTGAACTCAAAATTCTTTACAGGCCGGTCAATGACCTGATTCCGTATGCAAACAATGCCCGGACGCATTCTGAGGAACAGGTGAATCAAATCGCCAGTTCGATCAAGGAATTTGGGTTCAACAATCCTATCCTTGTGGATGAACAGGGCGGAGTGATTGCCGGACATGGACGCTTGAAGGCGGCCAAAAAACTTGGGCTTAAGGTTGTCCCGACCATCGAACTAAGCGGATTATCCGATCCGCAGAAGAAGGCCTTTATCCTCGCAGACAATCGAATTGCTCTTAATTCTGGTTGGGATATTGATCTCTTGAGAATTGAGCTGCAGGAATTGCAGGATACAGATTTGGCGCCGGTCACTGGTTTTTCCGACGAAGAGTTGAATGCTTTGTTGTGTGGAACCACCGAACCCGCTGAGGAAGAGGAAGAACCGGAAAAAGAGGAGCCCGAGGCAGACCGCTTTAATCTGACGCTCTCAATTCCGATCGAATACAAAGAGCAGGTTCAGGATTTCGTTAAGAGTTTCGGACCTGAGGATTTAATTCAGAAGATCATCGATGTGACCAGTTAACCAAAAGAAGGTTGAAGGCATGGAAGAAAAAGTTCAAAAGAAGCGGACTCGTCCACGCATTCAGATTGATCTGGAGAAGGTTGAACAACTGGCTCAGGTTTGTGACAACGAGGAAGAGATTGCTCTCGCGCTCGGGATTAGTTATCGAACCTTGAGAAATCGAAAAAAAGATTTTGCCAATTTTGCCACCGCCATAAAAAAGGGAAAGGCTAAGGCCAACGCCTTTGTTGGTGGCAAGTTGATGGCTCTCATCCGAGAGGGAAATCCGGCAGCGACCATTTTTTACATGAAGAGTCGCTGTGGGTGGAAAGAGACTGACCGTAAGGAAATTACCGGCAAAGATGGAGAGCCGGTTAAAGTCGACAAGGTTAACCAGCTGGATCTAAGCAAGCTCACCTTGGAACAATTAGACGCGCTGGAGGGTATTGTGAATGCGGCTTCCAACGATACAGGAGATCAGACTAGCTAAGGCCCGAAAGGGCTTGTCTTACTTCACATTGCACACAAAACCTGACTACCTGCTCGGCTGGGTACACAAAGAAATTTGTGATGAGCTAGACAGGTTCCTGCAGGACGTGGCGGACAAAAAGTCTCCTCGGCTAATTATCACGATGCCTCCGAGATCCGGGAAGAGTGAGCTTGTTTCTAGGCGCTTTCCGGCTTTTGCCCTTGGGAGAAATCCGGAGCTTCAAATCATCGCAACATCGTATTCTTCAGACCTATCACAGCGCTTCAACAGAGATGTTCAGCGCGTAATAGATGATGAGAAATACTTTGACCTGTTTCCGAATACTCGGCTCAGCAATTCGAGAGTGCGTACCGACTCCCGGGGATCCTATATAAGAACCTCTGACCTCTTCGAGATTGTTGGTCATGCCGGCGCCTATCGTTCTTGCGGTGTGGGTGGGGGCATAACAGGTCAGGGTGCCGATATCCTGATTATCGATGACCCGATTAAAGACCGAGCTCAAGCAGGTTCTAAGACTATTCGAGACTCCATTTGGGATTGGTACACATCGACCGCATACACCCGACTGTCTCCCGGAGGAGGCGTCATCGTAATGGCCACCCGTTGGCACACAGACGATCTGATTGGTCGATTGATCCAGAGAATGGGAGAGGGAGATACATTCCGGATCGTGAATTATCCGGCAATTGCGGAGCATGACGAATTGCACCGCAAAGCTGGGGAAGCTCTGCATCCTGAGCGGTATCCGCTCTCAACTCTGCTGCAGATCCAGAAAACGATCGGCAGTCGTGACTGGGAGGCACTGTATCAGCAGCATCCGGTTCCCGATGGCGGTGCTTTATTCAAGCTCGAGTGGTTTAGAAGATGGACAGCAACAAGCCTTCCGCCAGAGTTTGACCATACGCTCATGTCGTGGGATATGACGTTCAAGGATTCCAAAAACTCCGACTATGTGGTTGGTCAAGTGTGGGGCAAAAAAGGACCGAATTTTTACCTGCTTGATCAAGTACGGGGCCAATGGGATTTTGTGAAGACAAAAGAGATGGTCCGAGTTCTTGCCCATAAGTGGCCGCGTGTTGTCCGGAAGCTGGTTGAAGATAAGGCGAACGGATCGGCGGTGATCTCTGAGCTGAAATCTACGGTTTCGGGATTTGTTCCGATAACGCCCACTGAATCGAAAGAGGCCCGGGCATCGTCCGTCACTCCTTATTTTGAGGCAGGGAATGTTTTTATTCCGGAAGACAGTGCAGCACCTTGGGTGCCGCATTACGTCAGCGAGTTGCTTGAGTTTCCCGCAGGTTCTCACGATGACCAGTGTTTCGTTGCTGGAACTAAGGTGGCCACTCTTTTTGGAGACAAGCCGATAGAAAAGATTAAGGCGGGCGAAATGGTTCTAACCCCATTCGGTCTTAAACGTGTTTTGTTCTCCGGAAAGACAGGTACCAGAAATGTGATATCGAAGTTTGGAGTAACGGCTACTCCGGATCACCCATTTATTACGCGAGATGCGGAGATAAAAGCGTTCCAAACGGTTGAGGAGGAAGAATGCATCAAGCTCAAATACCGCAACTTGATAAATCCAATCCTGCAGAGAAGGTTACGTTCAACGGCGTTACCTATCGTCTCATGGGATCGAGGAAGTATTACCTTAGCCAGTCCACCACGAACGAAGGCAGGAAAGCTCCGAAAGGGCTCCATGTGGCTATATGGGAATTCTTCTCTGGGAAAACTGTGCCTCAAGGGTTTCATATCCATCATAAGGACGGCAACACTTTCAATAACGAATTTAGCAATCTTGAGTGTTTATCACGGAATGAACACTGCAAGAAAACTAATTACAAAACTGAAAGGGTCAAAAAACATCTTGACAAGGTGCGGCCGCTTGCAAGTGCATGGCATAGAAGCGAAGAAGGAAGAAGTTGGCATCGCCAGCATGCTAAAGAAAGGCTTCCGACCTTTTATCAATGTGTCTGTTCGCTTTGTGGCTCCATTTTTGAGGCAAAAAGTCCAAACGGAAGGTTCTGCTCAAGAAAGTGTGAAACCAAATACAGATGGAATTACGAGTGTTATTCGGTCACAAAAAAATGCGAAATCTGTGGTCAAGAGTTCACTTCCATCGAGGGTGGAGGCAGAAAACCCAGAACTACATGCTCCAGAGCTTGTAGCCGAAAGCTGGGGTGGAATAGAGCCCGTTTACAACCTGTGTGTGAGTGATGTTCACATGTTTTTTGCAAACGGAGTCTTAGTTCACAACTGTGACGCTACAACTCAGGCATTGAATTACTTCCGGAGTGGAAAAGGTGTCATTTTGACCCGAGAGCAGATGCAGCAGGCACGTTTTAGATTTTGAAAATCATGAATCAACTAGACGAAAACAAACGCCGAAAGATCAATCAAAAGATCATCGATGCGGCAAGCTCTCGCTTCGTGCCCCCTAGAACATCGTTCTCTCCGGAGGAGGCTAAAACACTCTTTTATCCTCCGATCACCTTAAACACAAAAGAGCCGGAGAAAGCAGAGTCTCGTTTCACAAATGATGCCGCGATTGGCTCGAGTTTCAATGCGTACTATGCATCGTTGACGCAGCACGCTTTGGATCTAGGACAGTTCCCGATGACATCGTTTGTCGGCTATGGCGTCCTGCAGAATATCGCGCAAAACGGCATGATCCGCACCTGCATTCAGACCGTTGCGGATGATATGTGCCGGGAATGGATTCAGGTCGAGGGCGGAGAAGACGAATCGGCAGACAACGTAAAGAAGCTACAAGATCTTCAGGAGAACAAATATCGACTGAGGAAGCTCTTTAATGAAGCTCTGAGCATCGTTGGTTTCATGGGCGGATGCTTCATTTTCGTTGACACCGGAGTTGAAGGAGAGGCTCTAAAGCTTCCTCTCAACTATTCCGACAAGTCAGCCGAGCTAGTGGGCGAGGATAAGACAGTCAAATTTATTGTCATTGATCCGGTCAATGTTTCTCCTGGTTTTTACAACGCCAACCAGCCGCTCAAAGACGATTACCTAAAGCCAAAGTCTTGGTTTGTTTTTGGTCAAGAGGTTCACGCTTCCCGCATGATCAGGCTCGTGGACAATGAGCCTCCTTTACTTCTGAGGCCAGCCTATAACTTCCTTGGAATCCCACAAGCTCAGATTCTTTGGGATTATGTTCTGCACTGGAATAAAGCCAGAGAAACAGGCGTCAGCATCCTGGAGAAACTGAACCTCACGGTATTCAAAACGAATTTTGCCGAAGCGCTGCAAACTGGCGGCATCGAGCAGTTAGACGCGAAGATGATGCTGTTACAGCGTTATCGCTCGAATGAGGCCATTTTCGCTTGTGACTCTTCCGAGGATCTGCAGAACATCACTCTGACGATCTCAGGAGTTGAAGGCATCATCCGGCAGGCATTGGAATTCATTGCGGCTATCAACCGCACGCCGGCGGTCAAGCTCCTCGGAATCTCTCCGAGTGGTTTCAACGCGACCGGTCAGAGCGATATCCGGAATTACTACGACCACATCAAGTCGAAGCAGGAGCTCAATCGAGATGCAATTCAAACCGTCTTGAAAGCTATCCAGTTGGTTGAATTTGGACACGTTGATCAGTCTATTACATTCAAGTTCAACGAACTCGGAGAGGCCGATGCCGCTGCTACAGCAATCACAGCTAAGACGAAGGTCGACATGTTGGCTGTGCTGCAGGATCGCAATGTTCTGAGTGCTGAAGAGGTTCGTGAGTTTGTCCGTCGTGATACGGATATGGGTTTGGACTTCATTCCGGAAGAATTGCCGGAAGGGATGGAAGGCGAACTCATGACTGATGATCCCAGTCAGCAGAATGAGCTGATGAATAACTTTCTGAAGCAGCGATCGGCTGAGAATGTGGCGCCGGCGCCGAAGACTGACGAAGACAAAGCTGGAGAGATTTTCTAATGAAGACTGCTCGTGCCGTTCAGCCGAACCTTGGCAGACAAGCAAAATTCAAAAATAAGCTCGACACCTTCTTGAAGTCCTTCAGAAATAGGGTTCTCAACGAGATACTTCTTTATCTGTCTGATGCTGGAGGATTGACCGAGGACGCTTCCTTAACGTTCCGTCCGGATGATCCTCTCGATCGCGCACGGCTTCGGAATATCAAGGAACGAATCAACCGTTTGGTTCTTCGTGATCCTGATCGATTCCGTCGCAATGTTGATGACTTCATTGCCCGCAACATGGGCAACTGGATGAAAACCGCAGATCGGGAAACACGTCAGATCGCTGAATGGTACGTGAAGAATCTCGCTACTGATGTCTCAACAGCCCAGAAAGCATCACTTCTGGCTGCAGGAGTTCCGGCTTCGGTTTTTGCCTACGAGATGAGGCAGACGCGAAAGCACTTTTTCATTACGCCACAGGCGGTGAATGAGCTCCCGCGTATGGTCGCCGACACGACAAGTCTCATCAGCAACATCACAACGTCTGAGCTGACAAACATCCGTGCGGCCTTTATGGATGCGTATGAAGGTCGCGGTACCTATTCGCAGATTGTCGAAGCTCTTGGCCGTTCTTCTTCTTTTACTGCTCAACGAGCTCAGCGTGTGGCAATTGACCAAACTCTCAAATTGAATCAGCAGATTCAGCAGGCTAACTGCAAAGGTTTGGGCATTACTCGCGGGGTTTGGATTCACGTCCCCGGTAAGTACACCTCTCGCGAGAGTCACATTGAGATGAACGGCAAAGAGTTTGACCTTTCTAAAGGTCTTTACGACAAGGAAGTCGGGCGGAATGTAATGCCAGGTGAACTTTACTGGTGCAGATGCCAGTTCAGAAGCGTCCTTCCGGACTAAACAATTTTCGAGGTTATTACTGTGGGAAATCTAAAACGCACGGTTGCAATTGATTCTGTGAGCGTTCGATCTGTTGACGACAATGGCTTCCTTCATGTCGAAAAATCTCCGCTGACGCGTGTTCAAGTTGCTCCGTATTACGGGCAGGAGATTGCAGGCTGGCGAGAGCTCGGACTTGATCCGGAGAAGATCTATCACGCCTATCGACCGCCTGAGGAGCTCAGTTCTCCCGAAACGATTCAATCAATTAACGGTATCCCGATTCATCTTGAGCACCACGATGATCGCGGAGCCCCCGAGAACAAACAAACTCGGGTCGGAACTACCGGAACGGACGGAGCTTTTGAGGCTCCGTTTTTAGTTAACTCTCTGCACATTTACGACAAGGACGCACGCAGCAGGATCGAGGACGGTTCAATGCGTGAGTTGAGTCTTGCGTACACGTTCGAGCCCGACTTCACGCCGGGTGAGACACCTGATGGAGAGAAATACGACTATGTGCAACGCAAGATCAGAGCGAACCATCTTGCGCTTGTTGAAACTGGGCGCGCTGGGCCTGAGGTAAGAGTTCGCGATTCTAATAAGGACTTTCTCAATATGGAAAAAGATGACGCTGTTGAGCAGGCTGAAGTGACGTTAGCAAAGGCGATTATCGATTTGCATTCCGTTGATCCCAACGGAAAAATCGTTGACGGCGCTCAAGATGATGACAAAGACGCGATGATTCAAAAAATCATCGAAGGACTGAAGGCAAAAGGCCTGACGGATGAAGAGGCTGAAAAGCTTAAGACCACTCTGTCTGACCTGGCTTACTCTCAGGCTACAGGAGACGAAGATCCTAAGCCTGATGATCAAAAAGAGGCTCAGGACGACGATCCGGAACTTGATGAAAAGATGAAGGATCCGAACTTCAAGGCTGGTTTTGAAGCTGGCGTTCTCTACGGTGAAAAACGTGAAAAGGACGATCCTAAACGCATCGATTCTGATCACGAACGCGAAGGCGAAGAACGCTATCTCGAAAAAGAAGCAGAAGATGCACTGAAATCCTGTGGTCTTGATGAAGCTTCTGAAGAAGAGAAGAAGGCTTTTGCTGCCGGATTGAATTACGTCCAGAAGAAAGATGAAGGCGCACAAGATGAGGATCCGAAACCTGATGATGGCAAAGAAGAGAAGAGTTCTGCCTCTGACTCCATGAAGATTCTCCGAAACGCCATCTACTCTGAACTGGCCGCAATCGAAGAAGTCAAGCCGGTGTTAGGTGTTATCCGTGCCGGATCCTATGACTCCGCAGGTTCCATCTATGTGGCAGCACTCAAGAAACTCGGTTTGAAAAACATCCCCGCATCCGAAGCTCGTTCTGCGTATCGCGCCTACATGCAGGGTCGAAAGGCCTTAGCTGGTGCGAAAGACTCCGGCGCCAAGGTGACCGAGAAGCCGACTGCCGTCAGCGCAATTTTGAACAATGTTAAATAAATAGGAGATTTTTTGATGCTTCAAAAATCTGTAGGTCTCTATCCTGCTATCGGTATTCCGGGACAGCAGGTTGCATTCAATCAGGCCGTCTACACGCCTCAGAACTACTTGTCTGACGGTACTGTCCAGTGCGGTGGTTTTGCGTTTGCTGTAGCCGCCTCCACAACCGGAACAGCCGTGAAATTCCCAATCGCATCCTTGAAGGGCTCTGCAGGGGCCAAACCGATCGGTTTTGTTGAGCGCACGTTCACAGCGTCCATCGAGCTGGGCACAGATACTCCGGACATTTATCCGAAAGGGGCTGAGCTGACGATTGCCGTTCGAGGTGACTACTACATCGTCGCACCTGCGGCCGCAACCATCGGTCAAGCTGTTCTCTGTGATCCGACCACTGGCGCCATCACATTTGGTGCTGCCGGTGCCGCAAATGACACCGGTTGGACAGTTCAGACGGCTGGTGCAAAGGGCGACACGATCATCATTTCCAATCACGGCCTCGGTTATCAGCCTGCCGCGAGCGGATCCTAATCTGAGGTAAAAAATGAACGATTTTGAATTAGCAAAGCAAAAAGGCGTGCATGGTGTGGAAGCAAAAGGATTCATGTCCTATTCCACAGACGCCAAAGGTAAGATCAACGTCGACTACGATGCAACGGTTAAGGCAATGGCTCGAGATGCCGCATTGCAGACTCCCGTGTCTGTCGGCGTCCCTTCCGTCTTCACGACATTCATTGACCCGCAGGTCGTCCCCATCCTGTTTGCCGCCCAGAACGCTACAAAGATTTTCGGCGAAGAAAGAAAGGGTGACTGGACAGATAACTTCTTCACCTTCCCGGTCGAAGAGTATGCCGGCAATGTGACTCCTTACTCTGACTTCGCAGAGAACGTCTCCACAGACGTGAACGTTGATTACCCGACTCGCGAAAATTTCTTGTTCCAGACCGTCATCAAGTATGGCGATCGTGAAGTCGGCCTTGCGGCCAAGGCCAAGTTGAATGTTGTTTCTTCTAAACAACAGGCTTCTGCTTACGTGATGGCGATGGCTCACAACAAGTTTGCGCTTTATGGCGTCGAAGGTAAGAAGGTCTACGGTCTGTTAAATGACCCGAACCTGAACGCTTCGATTTCTCCGATCTCCATCACCACGGGATCTACCGCTAACTCTACGTGGACAGCAAAGTGCGCTGCACAGCCTGAGAAGACTGCCAACATTGTCTATAACGACATTAACAAGCTTTGGGCTGAAATTAGCAAGAATAACGGCGGTTTGGTTGATCAGAACTCCCGCATCATTCTCGCTGTCAGCAACACCAGAGCTCCTTACCTGACCGAGCCGAACTCCTTCGGTCTTACGGCCATGACTATGCTCAAGCAGTCATTCCCCAACATCGAGGTTGTTCAGCTTCCTGAGCTGACTACAACGGCTGGTGAAATGCTGTACATGACTGTTCCAGACCTGTTTGGCATTGAGACTGGTATCTGCGCATTCTCTGAGAAGTATTTCTTGGGTCGTGTGGTTCCGGAAATGTCCAGCTACAAGCAAAAGGTCGTTGGCGGAACTTGGGGCGCTGTTATTCGTCGTCCCAGCCTCGTTGCCACGATGCTCGGCATCTAACCTGAACTAACCAGCTACGGAGGCCCGATCTCTCGGGCCTCTTTCTTAGGAGATTGAAATAATGGCTCGTACAAACACAACTCAGAAAGCAACATCCGGAAAGGTTGTCGCAGACAATTTCAGCAATACCCAGAAGAAGAGCACTGCTAAAACTCAGTCCACGGTGATCATTGCTTGCACTCTGGCACACGGCCTCAAATTTGATGATGTGCCGAATGGCAATGGCGGAACAAAAACGATCGTTTTTCCGGGCGTAAATGATTCGCTTAGAGGAAAACGTGACGGGATCCTGCTGGGCAAGGGAAACTCTGTCGCATTCCAGATCGATAAAGAGGACTGGGAAAACATCAAGCGCATGCATGGTCAGGAGGCTGTATTCACAGGCGTGAATGGCGGTATTCCGTGCCTGCTTGAGATGAAATCAGTTCAAGAATTCAGAGGCCGCGAGGACGAGTTAAAAGAAGCGTCCCACGGCCTCAATCCGATCGATCCTGAATCGGTCAACGTTGAAGAAGTTAAGAACGAAGAAGGTTAACAAAATGGCTGTCGTCGTCTTTGATCCTGAAAAATTTCGAATCCTTCATCCTGCGTTTTCGGATGAAGTCAAATTCCCGGACGATACTCTGCAGTTCTACTTTGATTTGGCGGTGGAGTTCGTAGGGAATACGGACGCCGACAGCTTTGCTCCTTACGATCCGGATAACAAGATCTATACAAGGGAGCGGCTCCTTGATCTTGTAACCTGCCACCTGCTGACACTCAGCCAGCAGCCGAATGGTCAGGTTGGCAGGATTGCTAGTGCTACTCAGGGAAGTGTGAGTACAAGTTTTGACCTTCTGAAAACGAATACTTTTGTCGGAGATTGGTGGGCTCAAACCCAATGCGGCGCCATGTACTGGACGCTGACTGCCAAATACCGAATCGGCGGCAGAGTTTATTCCGGAAATAATTACCATCCGTGGGGATGACGATGGGCATCAACATCACATCTAACAATGCGTTCAAAAAGCTGTCAGAGAAGATCAAGGCCGATAGCAATAAAAAACTAGAGGTCGGAATAATGATTCCGGACATCGCAACCATTGGGATGTATCTGGAATATGGGTGGGTCCAGTCAGTGACGAGCAAGCAAGGACACTACTTGTCGGCTCAGCTTGGACTGCCTCCGAACAGCAAATTCACGACTCTCTACATGCCCCCGCGTCCGTTCATGAGAGCTACCTACGCTCACAAAAGAGCGGAGTGGCAGGAAATATTCCGAAAGTATTTCCTAAAAACTTTCGACATTACATATTCCCTCAAGACAATGGGTCAGGCCGCAGTAGACGATATTGTTCAGACGATTGACAACGCAGGTATCCCTGCAGGATCGTTTCCTAAAAGATCAGCCCTTACGATGGCTCTTTTTGAAGCTACAGGGGAAATCGCTAAGGTTCGCAAAGCAAAGGGTGGTGGAAAACTTGCCAATAACGTAAACACGACTAAACCGCTGACCCTAACAGGCGTTCTTAGAACCTCTATTCAAGCGAAGGTTTCCTAATGTCTCTCAACCTACACGCAATTGTCCGCCAGGCGATTAACGCCAACTATGCTGACGAAATATTCAAGCTGTATCGATCGGTCGGCCAAAAGAATGTAGGAGGAGTCGTCCAAGCGTATTACGCACCGCCTGAAGAGATTCAGGGGAATTTTCAAAGCGAAGGCGATAGCGCTCTTGACCATGCCAACTTAGCCGGACAGAACACCATCATCCGGCGCCTGTACCTCTACGCATCGAGCGACCAGAAGCAGCGGCCTTGGGCAATCTATAGGCCATTAGCGAGGTCGGGAGATTATGTCGAAGATTCCAAAGGAGGCCAGTGGTTGATCACTGCGGTGATCGAGGATTTTTCGGACGCAGGTTGGGAGGCGGTCCGCTGCACATTCCAAACCACGCCTCAGAAGCTGAACATCGTAGAGGAAGAAGATGAAAGCACAAAACCTGAGCCCGAATATCCGGACAGCGATCCAAGAATTTCTTGAGATATTTGCAGTTCCGGAAGTGGCGCCGGAAAACATTTTCTACGGTAACCAGAACAATCTGGCATTGCCTCCTGAAGGGAACGATTACGTCATCTATTCCTACATCTCCAGCGTTCGACACGGGACGAGTGCCGAGGACTGGGAGCAGGACCAAAACGATGACAACGTTTATCTCTCAACGACTACAGAGGTTTTGGTTCAGGTCGATTGCTACGCATCGACTTTAAACGGCTCCGACGGAATGAATGCCATGCTGAGGGCTCAGGCCTTGGAGACTGTATGCAGGTCTCATGTCGGCGTCCAGTTCTTTGTTGATAGAGGAATCAGCCTGCTTCATGCGGACGATCCTAGAGACACCACCATTGTCGGGGACTCTGACAACTATGTCAGGAGATCCACTCTGATGATTCATCTCAGCATGCAGAGCCAGATCAAAGTTTCGATGGGCTTCTTTAGTGCGGTTGATGTTGACCTGAAAAACGTTGATGTGAGCTACCCGCCGAAGGAAAAGGAATGAACGAGCAACTTGCTTTCAAACTTGGGCGTGCATTCAAGCTCGGAGTAATGTATGGGCTCGGGAGAACTTACGCAACAAACCCTGGCGATGCTCAAGACGCCGCAAAGTGGATAACGGTGAATGGCACTCATATACCAGTCGGTAAGAATGGCAAACTGGAAGGGAAAGTAGGAAAGAAGGTAGAAAGCCAGCAGTCCTATCCGAAATCGGGAAAAAATCTCATTGAGAGTCCGCCTTCAAAGGATATTCATAGTTACTTGCAAAAGGCTGGAGGTAATCCCGCTAAAGCTATCGTTCTCTATTACGACAATGAACTGCGAGGAGGTTCGGTTAGCACTGTGGTGGAGATATCTGGGAAGAAGCGAACAGTTTCTGTCGTTTTCGATGGCAAAGGGAGAAAGGAATTTAAGAAATTTTCTGGACACCTACGAGAAATACTAGAGGTTCTTCCTTTTGTTCCAGAAGTAATAGAAAAAGGCTCATACTTCGGGAGGAAAGAGGCTGTCAACCATTCTCCGCAAGTGGCCTTTCATACAAAAATGAAAAACGTAAGGGTTAATGGTATTAAAAAAACAGTGGCTGTCGATATAGGAGAAACGTCAAGCACTGATTTCCATGCGTACAACGTCAACACCGAAGGAAATCGATGGTTTGATAAGAAAAAGGCTTCTTTTGAAATTGAAATGAGAAAAAGAAAAGCCAGAGACGCTGTGCTATTACCGCCTTCTAAGGGCTCGGTGAAAGGTTTACACCGGTCAACAGAACAATCTCTAGCTATGGGCGGAATTGTAGAACGGCCCGAAGAGCCGGTCAAGATGTCAGTCCTAAGAATAAGAATTTTATGAAAAAAATAGCCCCGTTCAGTTGGTAGCTGAGCGGGGTTTGAGTTAACTGATTGCAAGGGAATCAGTCAATATGAACATTTTACACGACTTAGCGGAGGCCCTAACCATGGTCACTGCCGTTCCTTTGTATGCAGCTCTTCCCGTTTACCTAATAGGTTACGGACTCGCAGTTTGGGTGATTGCGAAAGCGATTAAGGCTGTAAAGGATATTTTCAAATAAATGAGTTTCTGGCGTGGCCTATAGCCACCCCATAAAAAATTATCGTCGGCGCCTTCTGGCGCTTTTTTATTTTGAGGAAAAATATGTCAATCAATGCTAATCGATTGGTTTCTATCACCCCTCGCATCATTGGAGCTGGGAGCGCCGATCTTGAAACAAATGGTCTGCTGCTGACCCAGAATGCTCTGATTCCTGCAGATTCTCCGGCACTTGAATTTGTGACCGCCGCCGCTGTCGGAAATTACTTTGGTGCGGAGTCTCCTGAGGCAGACTTTGCAAATCAGTACTTCTCTGGCGTAAACAATCAGCAGAAGGCGATTAACCGTCTTTTTGTGGCCCGCAGAATCAATGCAGATGCCGCCGCTTGGATTAAGTCAGCTCCGATCACTGTCCAACTTTCTGAGCTGACAGCAATCAAGACCGGTTCCCTGACGATTTCGGTCAACGGCACAGAAAAAGAGGTCGTGAACCTCGACTTCTCCACGGCTAAGTCTTTCAGTGACGTTGCAACTGAGCTGGCTTCTGCAGTCGGAGCGGTTTCCGGCGCATTTAACTCTGTTCAAAATGCCATCATCCTGACCACCACAGAGACAGGCGATACCGCTTCAATCTCCTTCGCTACAAAAGCGACAACAGGAACGGATGTTTCCGCATTACTTGGATTGACTGAGGATTCCGGCGCCGTTCTCTCTCAAGGTTCCGATGCTCTGACACCTGCTCAGAACATGAATCTTGTGACTTCTGTTTCTCGCAACTGGGTCGGATTCACAACCTTGTATGCAACAGAGGTTGCTGAGGCTTCCGCTTTAGCGGCTTGGGCAGACATTGATGATGACTATGTGTTCTTCGATTGGTCTACAGACACCAAGATGCTTGATCAATCTACCCAGTCCACAACGAAAGCCGCCCAGTTAGCGGAGAACAACTACAACTGTTTGGCGATGGTTTACGGTACCGCCCAGGATGCCGCCGCATTTCTCGCAGTTGGCGCCTCAATCGATTGGTCTGCAATTCAGGGAATTAAAACCTGGTTCGCAAAATCGGCTTCCGGAATTAAGGCTTCCGTTCTCAGCGACGAGGTGGCTGAAGCGTTGGATGATCTCAAAGTCAACTATGTCGGCGCATTTGCAACACGTAATGCAGAGTTCGACTTCATTAACCGTGGCTGTCTTCTCTCCGGAATTTATCAATGGATTGATGCCCTTTACGGCATGATTTGGTTCAAGGCCCGCATCCAGCGTCAGATCATGGACGGGTTCGCGGCTATCAATCGCGCTCCCTATAACGCCACCGGTTTTGCTTATGTCGAGGCATGGTTGCTCGATCCCATCAACGATGCCAAGCGCAATGGCGTGATTGATACAGGGTTGGCTCTGTCCAACTCGCAGGTTCAGCAGTTGCTAACAGAAACCAACAACTCAACGATCAAACAGGACCTTTATTCCAAAGGCTACTGGTACCTCATTGAATCTCCTTCGGCAAATGTGAGAACTCAACGAGGAAGTCCCCGCTTGGGACTTTGGTACACCTATGCCGGCAGCATCCAACGAATTGAGATGCCTTTGACAGCCGTCATGTAATCAAAATTTCACAACCGCAAAGACCCGTCGTGCTGGCGGGTTTTTCATTTAGGAAAGAATAAAAATGCCCGTACAAAACTTTGACATCACATCCGCCAATGCGTCAGCAGTGATGACGATTGAAGAGCTTTACCCGAACGGTCTGAAACTGGAAAGATTCTCCACAGATGCGGCTATTGTTGCCGATTCCCAGCAGGTTGCCGAGACCAGAATGGGTGTCGACGGTCGTATGGCTGCCGGCGTCACACCGAATATTTATCCGGTCACAATCACGCTGGAGGCCAACTCTCCGACTGCGACAGCATTCACAACACTTTACGAAGCAATGAGCGCCAACAAACAGCTCTATGTTTGCAATCTGACAATCAAGATCCCGTCTATCGGCAAGACCTACCAGTTCTCAAATGGTGTGCTGCAGACAGCAAATCCGATGCCGGCACTGAATAAAGTTCTGGCGCCGACAACCTGGGTATTCCACTTCGAATCCATGGAGCGAATCTAAATGAAGGAACCGAAAGTTATCAAATTGGAAGACGGCGGTAATCAGCTGACCTTCAAGATTTATCCGTTTCCGGCAACTAAAGCTGAAGATTTAATGATCCGGATTGCCTTGATGACTGGCAAAAACCTCGATATTGAGAGCGAAATGGGATACAGAGACGTGATCAAAGCGCTTGTCAGTGTTCCTCATGTAGAAGCCAAGGCCCTTTTAGATGAACTGCTTTCCGAGGTCTACAAGGTGGACGGTAAGAGTGAGATCAAATTCTCCTTCGATGATGCAGACGGTTATATCTCTAGCCCGTTGACCATCCTCAAACTCAGAATCGAAAGCTTCAAGGCGAACTTCGGTTTTTTTCCCGACTTGATACGCCAGTTCTCCCCCGCCGTGCAGAATTCTTAGCAGACTGTGCCCGGGTTAGAGGCGTAGCTGTAACTACTCAGCTATCGCCTCTGATCTCTCGTTTAATCAACGGCGGCATGGCGTCCTTGGTCGAGCTTCAGACACAACTAACGCTGGAAGATGCCTACGCATTAGACGAGGCACTTTTGATTAAGAACTACAACTCGTGGGTAGCGCAAAAGAGCGCTTAATAACATGGCTCAAAAGACCGACTCTTTAGTTATTGATGTATCCGTCAACTCGAACGATGTAGTTAAATTTTTCGAGCTGATGTCCGAGAAACTGAATCAGTTGCTCGGATTTGCTCAGGAAGCAGGCGAAAAACTTGACGCACTGGGAGAGGGCTCGGACGGTATCAAAGAGGTTTCTTCCTCTATAAATGAGGCTGGACAAAATGCTAAGAAAACCTCTAAAGACTTAGAGAACGTCGGAACTAGCGGTAAGAAAGCAGGGAAGGATGTTTCTAAGGCCTCAAAGGATGCCTCGAAATCTCTTTCTCAGCTTGATTCAATGGCGAAACAGGTCTTTTCTGCCATTAAGAGTTATGCCGCTCCGCTGGCCGCGATGTTTGGTGCCAAATTCATGTTTGGCAATTACATAGATGAAGGCTCCAAGCTCGACGACATTTCTAAAAAAGTCCGGATGAATGTGTCCGAGATTGATGCATGGAGAAAAGCGAACGTAGCAGCAGGTGGAAGCGCCGAGGCGTTCACTCAGGCCATGCAAGCGTTTACTGAGCGCACAGGAGCAAGCGGAGAGGTTTTCCTTCGTATGGGAAAACAGCTCAACGGCATGACTGGTGCTCAGGCGAACTATGCTCTGAAATATCTCGGGCTGACACGTGAAAGCGCGGCTGTTTTTCTGCAAAACAATAAGCAGATGGGAGAGCTGGTTGAGACATATCGGAAACTCGCCTTAACGCCTAAAGATGCAGAGAATGCTAGACGCTTCAAAATTTCGTGGCAAGTGACCGGAATGGCGATTCAAAGTATCGGTAATGAAATTGCGAAATTTTTCCTTCCGTACATTGAGAAGGCCGTCAAGGTTTTCGGCGACGCCTCTTTGTTTATTGGAGAGCATAGCCAATTTATCAAAATTGCGTTAACCAGTATTGCTACAGCAGCGGCATTGGCGTTTGGGCCTAAATCTGCCCTCATGATGGCGGGCAAGCTGCTCGGTCTTCTAGCCAGTCCGATCGGTCTTCTTATAGCCGGAGTTCTCCTGCTTGCCGGAGCTATCGATGACTTAATTGTCTTCACCAAAGGCGGACCGAGCGTATTTGAAGATTTCTTGAAATCTGTAGGTTATACAGACGATCAAATCAAAGGAATCCGAAAGTCTTTTAAAGACGCTTGGCAGGCGATCTCTGATCTTTTAGACAAACTTACGCCGCTCAAAGATATGTTCCTGAAAGCCTTCGGGGACGCGGTTGTGTCAGCTATAACGGCGGTTGTTGGGTTTATCGGAGATTTAGCGAAGAACATTGCGAACCTGATAAATACCGTCCCAAAGATGAAGGATAACTTCATCAAGGCGTGGGAGGACATTGAATCCGGATGTAAGAGAATTTTCAAATGGTTGGAAGACAAAATGAAGTTTTTCACCGATTGGAAATTACCTGACTGGGCTTCTAAATCTATTGACACCGTGGGCGGATGGTTCGGTTTTGGTGACGATAAGAAGGCACCGATTAAAGCACCTCCGGGAGCTCAGGCCGGTGCCGCTGCTTCGATGGTTCCTAGGGCTTCTTCTTCGGTTATCAACGCGCCGATGAAAACGGATGTCAGCATTACCATCCAGGGCAACGCCGATCCTAAGGCCGTACACGACGCCGCCTACCTTGCGGTAATGGAGGGTCAGGGAGATTATGAGGATATGCTGCAGAATGCGGCCAGTGGATATCGTCAAGGTGGTGGTTAAATGGCAAGTATCAATTCTGTAATGTCCATGGGGTGGGCGGTAGTCGGTAATAACCTTCTGCCGTTCGTTCCGTACACCTCTATTGGCGCTGTTGATGCAGATAAATCTTCAAGGGTTCCTACAGAGCCCATTGAAAACGGCCAGCTGGCAGCATTCAACATTGTGCGGGAACCTGAGCGGGTTAATGTAGAGTTTTTATTTAACGGTAATTACGCCATTCAGGTTTTGGCCCTTGCCATGCTTGATAGGCGATTAAACAGTACCGACACCTGCACGATATTTAGCCCTGCCAAAATTTGGCGAAACATGGCGCTCGATCACTATGATTTTTCCCGAACTCAAACGACGGGCGCCTCAATGCTCAACGTTCACGCTTCGTTCGTTGAAATTGTCTCTGTAAACCTAAGCCAGCAAAAAACCTCGTACTCGCCCAAGCGTGCAACCTCGGCCAATAAGGTGAATACCGGGCAAGCCCAAGTAAAACCAGGGTTCTTAAAGAGTATTACCAACTTATTTAACAAATGAACCAAATCGTTATAAGCGCTCTTCCGTTCCAAGAGTTCTCATGTGTTCTTGACGGTCAAAACTGCGTGATCAGGTTACGCCAAGTTGCCGAATATCTCTTTTGTGACCTAATGGTTGAAGGTGTCCAGATATTCTCTGGGCGCCGGTGCTGTGTAGGTACAGACATCAATTGTTATCCGACGCCTCTATTTTCGGGGCGTTTGTTTTTTGTCGATACCTTAGGGAACTCGGACCCTCAATATGAGGGGCTCAACTCAAGATGGATCTTGGTCTACGAGGAGGCAGGAAATGCCGTCACTACTGCCGGAAATTGATAAAAACACAACCTACACGCAAAAAGAGGTCGCTGTAACCATTACCCTTGACGGTCAAGAGGCGGTTACGTTTCAAGGATTTGCGGTTAAGTGTACGGTCGAAAAGTCCGGATGTCCTGCATTTCCCAAAGCTCAGATAGAACTTAAAGGGTTGTCCTTAACCACGATGGAGCGGCTGACCCATTTAGGATTTAAGTCATTTTCATTGAAACGAAACAAAATCAATGTTTCTGCCGGAGAGAAGGGCAAGACACTCTCCGTTATTTTTAAGGGCGAAATCATTAACGCCTGGGCCGATTTCAATGCCGCTCCTTCTCCGACTTTTAAGATCGAAGCAAATTGCGGGCTTTTCCCTGCGCTGATACCTCAGCCGCCAATTTCTGTTAACGGGAACCAAACGGTTGCAGGCTTAATTGACCAGATCTCAAAGGAGATCGGATACACCCTTGAGAATAACGACATCACTGCTTCAATCAAGGACTGCATCATTGAAGGCGATCCGGTTACGAAAATGAGACGAATTGCCGGAGCAGTGGGGGCCAACCTGATTTTTGACGATGACAAGGTGGTGCTCGTTGAAAAACACGGACTCCGGAAGACTCAGGGATCTATTCCCTTGATTAACGCGATGAATGGGATGATCGGGTATCCGACATTCTCCAACAACGGTATCAACGTTACGACGTTTTTTAGGCCGGATCTGCGGATCGGAGCAAATTTCAAATTAGAGACGATAGTCCCAAGAGCATCCGGAACTTGGAAGATCACGGGGCTTCGACATGAGCTCAGTGCAAACGATCCCGGTGCTCAGGCGTGGAAAACGAGCATTACAGCAATCTATCCTAGGTGGTGAGACCGATGAGTAATCAAGAGTTCAGTGCAAACTATGATGATTTTGCAGGCTCTAATCCCATAAATGCCCTAGAGTTTTTTGTAAAGTCGATCCTTTCTAAGACGGTCTATACGGCATTTCCAGTCACGGTAACGGCAGTCGAGAGAAAAGGCACAGAAGCCGGCGCCGGTTACGTTACGGCCAAGCCCTTGCTAAAGCCTATGAATGTACAGGCTCAAGGGATTGAAGTGACGACGATTCCTAAATTGCCGTACTTTCGACTGCAGCATGGTACTGCCGCTATCGTCTGTGATCCAAAAGTTGGCGATGTTGGCTTAGCTGTTGTTGCCAAACACGATATTTCAAATGTGAACGGAGACAACACGTCCAAGGTTCCGGCGACATTCAGAGAGTTTGATCCTTCTGATTCTTTCTACATTGGTGGATTCTGGGGCAAGGCTCCGGAAGTCTTTATTCATTTGGAAGATGAAGGAACTATCAAGATTAAAGCTCCGACAAAGATCACGATTGAATCCCCGGAGTGTGAGGTCAATGCGAACACCAGTTTCACAGTCAACTCTGCTCAGATCAACTTGAACGGACCGATTTCTGGCGGTGGTTCTGGTGGGGCTGACGCAACATTCACAGGTGATGTAAATGCGAAGGGCATCAGCCTCACCAGCCACACGCACACAGGCGTCCAAAGCGGAAATTCAAGCACCGGCGCCCCGCAGTAAACGAGGAAGTTAGACCATGCCGCATACAGCAAAAACAGCTCTTCTGAATCCTCAGTCATGGGATCTTCAGCTGACAAAGGAAGGAAATATCCTTCTTACGTCCGGAGCTTTGGCTATAGCTCAGAACTTGGCCAACGAGATTCGTTTGTGGACCAACGACGCCTATTTCCAGCAGGCCAACGGCATTGCATGGAAGGAAGCCCAGCTCGCGAAAAAGCTGGATTCCTCCGTCCTTGCTCAATTGATTCATGAGGCTGGAAATAGGGTTGATGGTGTGAAGTCCGTTGATTCTGTTGACATTACTGAGTTCGATGAGGAAACCAGAACTCTGCACGGAGAAATCACGATCACGACAGAGCAGGACGAAACAGTTTCTTTTGTGTTCTAAAAAATTATGGCTCAAATCATTTTTAATCCGCTGGTCGGCGTTGAACTGCCGAGCACGCAAGAGATTCGTTCTGAGCTCGGCTCCCGGATCCAGCAGGCGTTTCAAACATCGCCAACGGATCCGCTTTTGAACATCGAGCCCAGTTCGCCAATGGGACAGGTCCTTGATCTGATTGTGGCCGAAATCGAGGCCAAAAACTCTGAGATTCTTTTCCTGTCGAACATGGTTAATCCGGATCTCGCAACAGGAAAGTTTTTGGATGCACTGGCAGCTCTTTACGGTTTAGACCGCAAGATCTCCGAGCCTACAGTGGTCAACTGCGTGCTCACAGGCTTAAAGGGAACAGTGATCCCCTATGGCGCGATCGCACAAGATTCCCTCGGAAATCAGTACAGACATTCGGCCGCAGCAGGTGCGCGAATCGGAGATACCGGAAGTGTCACATCCGCCTTTACTGCGATTGAGCACGGCCCGCTTGAAGTAGCAGCGGGAGCAGTGAACAGAATCCTCACAACGATTGCTGGATGGGACACTATCACCAATCCTGCCGCCGGCGTAGTCGGTCGAGATGAAGAGACGGACGCAGAACTTAGAAATCGAATGGTAGAAAGTTATGCTGTCAACGCCACCGGGTATGTCGAAGCGATTGAGGCAAACCTAGCTGCGCTCGAAGGCGTTCTCGATGTTAGAGTTTTAGAGAATCCCACGAATGCTGCCATCACGCAGTTCGGCGTGAGCATCAATCCGCATTCCATTCTCGTCGCTATCGTTGGCGGAGAGGATGAGCAGATCGCTCAAACGATCTACCAGCGTAAAGATGCAGGCTGTGGGACTACCGGAACCTATCAGGTTTCCTACACGGATTCTAGGTTCTACAACGCAACTTACGTCTACAACATTGTTAGACCGCAGAATCAAGCCTTGAAAGTCAAGATCGAATTCTTTGCTACTTCAATGAATCCGACTGAGAAAAACAACGTCATTCAGGCTGTGATCAATGACGTTCTTGGACAAGGTTCGAATGACCGCGTTTCTTTGGCCTCGACTGTCTACGCTTCTCGGTTCTATGCCGCAATTCAATCAGCGACAGAAGTTCCGGTTGCATCCATTCAAGTTGCTTTAGGTTCTGGAGCTTTCGGATCCAGTGTCCAAATTCCTGCGAATGTTGAGCCTACGATTCAAGAGTCCGATGTCTCTCTGGTATTCCAGACAGGAGGCTAACAATGGCAGATTCTGCAACTTGGCGGAACATTCTGAGTGTTGAGGATTTTCGAAAACTCTCAAATGTCCGATCGTTGATTTCTATTGCCCTCCAGTCACAGTATTCGCACTCCGAGCGATACAGACAATTAGGGTTGCTTTTTAATGCGGAATTAGACGCGTCCCCTCAGTTGGACGCGTTTTTTAATTTCATATTGAACCCCGATACAGCTTCCGGGGTTTGGCTGGATTGGTGGGGCAGGCGCGTAGGCGTGAATCGGAACCTCGTTGTCGACGGTCAGGACACTCGGCTGGATGATGAGTTTTTCCGGTTTCTGATTTTTTATCGAGCCGTCGTAAACGTCTCGAACTCTACGGCTGAAACTATCAATTCTTTGCTTACTCGGTTGATAGGCCTGCCGGCATTTGTCACCGACTACCAGGACATGACGATAACGATTCGCATTGTTGGTGATCCCTCTGCTGTCCAAATCGCCATTCTGCAAAACTACGGCTTGTTAAACAGGCCCGCTGGGGTTTTGGCAAATGTGGAGACGGTCGTTCCAAATAATCTGGTATTCGGATTTTTCGGATCCAATTTATTGCCATTTAATCAAGGTGTCTTCAATCCTTCAAAGGTCATTGAGATATGAGTAATTATCCAAAGTATCAATTAAGTGCAGCTATCGCACAGGACGGAGAAATTACCATTCCTCCGTTAACTTCAGAAGAAGCTGGATTAGGACGGCTCTCTCAGCAAATAGGTTGGGGACGAGAAAATGCTATTCCCATCGAACAAGGCGGCATTCCTCCATTTAAGTCCGACTTCAATGGCGTCTTTTTCCTGCTTTCTCAATTTCTTCTGTGGTATCAACAGGGCGGGATTATGAATTATTCCGCCCTCTTGGACTACGAAGTTGGGAACGAAGTTATGCAGAATGGAACTAAGTACCGCTGCATCCAAGCCAACGGACCATCAAGTACCAAGGTGGCGCCCGGAACTAACAGAGCAGTTTGGAAAAATATCGACATTACCGTTCCAGCGGGCGCCGTAGTTCCTTTTCATAACGTGACATTAGGTGGTAGTGATGGGAGACGCCCAGTTTTTTGGGGAACTACTCAAGCCGACGAAGGCTGGATTCTATGTGATGGCCAGAGTGACGGGCAGAATGGTGTAACTCCAAACTTGATTGGAAAATTTATAAAAGGATCTCTACCAAAAGATTCGGGCACAACCGGAGGTGCTTCAACCATTGAGATTCCAGATTTGACCGTCAACGGCACAGTTGGTGCTACTGCGCTGACGGCCGCACAGATGCCTGCACATTCTCATTCAGGTAGCACATCTCCTGCAGGTGCTCATACCCACACAAGAGGTTCAATGAACATCACCGGACAAATTTCCGCCAACTGGTTGAGCGTGATTGGTAACGGTCCTCTTGTTTACGTAGGTGATCATCCCGGATGCTCCGATGGCCGTCAAAATGGTCGAGGTGTTTTCAATATTGATGCGTCCAGAACTTGGACGGGAGAAACATCTTCTAATGGCTCTCATCAGCATGGATTGAGTATCGGTTCTACTGGTGGAGGTCAAACGCACACGCACACCTTAACAGCGAACGCAAAAATCACAGGCGTTACCAATGAGCCGCCTTTTTACACGCTCGCTTATTTCTTGCGCTTGCCGGAGTAATTGATCATGGCAGATTCGAAATTCCAATTTCATTACACGCCGACAGGAACCGGAGTTATCAGCGGCCCCGAAGTTCTTCAGCAGACGGAGGACGCTATTAACGATGTTGGCGCGTACGCAGACCAAGCCTCTGACAATTCCGAAGAGGCTCTATCGATCGCTAAGGAAGCTCGGCAAACAGCACAGACGGCAAATTCAACTTCTTCAAATGCATTGGCGGAAGCGAATGCTGCAAATGAAAAAGTTGAGACTTTGAAGCAAGTAGTCGATGATTGGGATGCAGATATACAGACTGCTATTGCTCAATCTAAGAGTGCGGTCGATGCGTCCACGGTGGCAGTTACAACAGCGAACTCGGCACAAACTTCGGCTTCCGCGGCTCAGACTGCTGCTCAAGGTTCAGCTGCTAGTGCTCAAACTGCGGCTAACAACGCGGCTCAATCTCTGCAAACTGCACAGGCGGCGCAACAGGCGGCAGAAACTGCCCAGAGCAATGCCGAAACCGCACAAACGGCGGCAACAACCGCCCAAACCGCCGCGCAGACTGCCGAAACGAAAGCTCTTGAGGCGGCTGCAAGTGCCTATGCTGTCAGAGTAATCAATCAAGCGCTCCAAGTTTCGGCCACTATTCAAATCTCTGATTTGAAGCCTCAAGGCAACATTAAAGCTGGTGACACCGTAGTCGGAACTGATGGAAGAATGTTCACGATTGCGTCTGTGGACACAACTGCCGGGACAGCTCTTTTATCTGCTGACTACACGGATTTAACGCCGAGTGTCTCATATGAGGCGGCTCAAGCCCTTACAGAGACGCAACAAACCACAGCACGGTCGAACATCAACTTTACAGCCGGTGCGGAATCTTGGGCTGAAACCTATTTCAATGGTCATGTCGATGACTACCTCTGCCCGATTCTCGAAGAACTGATTCTCGAGAACGGAGGTACACAGCAACAAATTGACGATGCCAAGAACACGCAAACCAGTAGCAACTCTGAATCAGGAAACTCTTAAAAAGGACAAAGCATGAAAACACTTGAAGAAGTCCGGCAAGAGATGTTGGCCAAGGCTATGGGTCGGCCTCTTGCAAAATATTCATTGAAGGACGCGGACGGAAGAATTGTTGTTTCCTCCAATGCACCGAGTCAGCACGCGTTTACAGATCCCAAAGATGAGGCATACGCAGAGAGCCATTACAAGCTATCCGAAAGATTTAAGCGAGATGATGGTGTCATCATCAAATATTGGAAGCTTGAGCCCAGTCCTCAAGGCTATTTCCATAGTGCAGACGGTAATTACTACCTTACAACGGAACTTCCGGAACTTGATGACAAATTTGTCCAAGAGCGTTACGAACAAGAAGTTAGAGGAGAGCGCAATGCTCGAATCTCTGACACTGATAAGTATGTTCAGCTCCCGGACATTACTGTGCAGTCAGCGGCTAAGGCAAAGAGATCTCAATTAACTGAAGAAGATCGACAGGCGTTATTGGATTATCGCCAAGCGCTTAAGGATCTTCCAGATCAACCTGGTTTTCCTTTTATCGACTACCCGGAATTTCCGGATGCTTTGGCCTATGAGTTGGAACAGGCAGTTGATGCCCGCAACTCCATGAGACAAGGAGGTTTTTTCAATGCTTAAAGAATTAGCAAGCCTGTTGTGTAGCTTATTCGTTCCTCGTAAATCGGTGAGCGGGGGGGGGTAAGTTAATATATGGTTATGAGGCTGACAGATTCTCTCTACCTAATTGGAACAATCCTCTCATTATCTCTTTGCCTGATTCAGAAGCAGGGAGTCAAGCCTATACAGCGCCATATGCCTGCTGTGTAGTTTTGAAAGTTAATAACGGTTATCCGACAGTAACCAGCAGTACCTATGCGCTAATAAACATAGCAGGGAACTATGTAACGCTAGTCCGATCGAACAAATATAACGTTTCTTGTTATTGCTTTCTGAAGAAAGGCGATGGAATCTCTTTCGGATGGTCAGGATCTGGCGTATCGGCTTTAGTTTATTCGTTGAATTTACCGAATTAAGTCGGGGCATTTAAGCCCCGGGGAAAGGAGCTTAAATGCTTAAACAATTGCTTCAACAATTATTGAATACTCGGACTACACCAGGAGGTGTTGCACACAGCGCTTCAAGCACCTATACCTCCCCGCAGTGGTTTAATGGAACGTCAACGGTAGGAGACAAATGGACCAATGGTCTTTACACCGGGACGGCTCCAAACGATGGATATTTGAACATAAGTGGATCTGCGTATATAACAACTGAGAACGTTGGATCTATGATTCAAGCACAAATAGGAGACGGCCAAATTTCTCAAGTAAGTCCAATGTCTGGGCAAGGTTTTAATATGTTGTTCCCGATTAGCAAAGGTGCCTCGTTTTCCGTAAACGGTATTCGTTTAACTGACATCACGGTACGATTCTTCAAGACAATCGGGGGGGGGTATAATCTCCTTGTTTGGAGGGCCCTGTCATGCTTAAGAGCCTTATCCAATTATTTGCAGAGAGGTTTCTGCAAAATAAATATCCAGACATTGCCTATCAATGCGGCCCAAGTACAACAACTCAGAATCAATCGATCTCTGGAGGTGGCCAACAAAACCTCATTGCTCCATTTTGTGGTTGGGCTGTATTTCAGATTGGCGGAAATAATGCACCTTCCAATCAGTGGTTCAGGCTTGAAAACTCCACAAGAAAGACTTGCTACTTATCAAACGCGTCTTCTTCTTGGAAGTGGGCTTCAATTCCAATCCAAAAAGGCGACACCATCATCGTTGATCTTGGTACTTACTCAAGCACTGGAAATCTTGTCTTCGTTCGTAACGAATCGTCTAAATAATTTTGCATCCGGAGGTGCAGCATGTTAAAAAACTTGTTAGCTCTCCTCTTAGCAAAGTTTTATAGCAAGGAAGAATCAGGTCTTGTGGCACGTCAGGCGATGCCCTCAGACCAACCTGTAAATATCGCTTCAAAAACTACTATAAGTTCATGGGGAACGATAGCCACGTTCACGGCTCCTGGAGATGGTTATGTGACATTCCATGGTCGTTCTATGGCAGGAGCCGCTGCTCAGATTGCTTCTCTACCGCTGGAAAATAATCCGACGGTTATTACGGCAACTCAAGATAATTATCAAGGAATGGCTTGCAACCTTCCAGTTCAAAAAGGTAAAACGGTGGAGATTTACGGGTCCAACATCGAAAACATTGTTGTAACTTTCAACCGCTTAATCGGGGGGGGGTATAATAGAAACACTTTTTTCTCTTTTGGAAAAGGAGAAAAGCTATGCTTAAAGCCCTTATCCAACTTTTCTCAGAAAGTTTCCTCAAGAGCAAATCAGATTGGGTTGGCGGCCAAGTTCTTCCGAAGTCAAGAATCTCTCTCGACACTTCCATTAAAACGTACACAGCGCCGAGCGATGGGTGGATTGTCTTCTGGGGACTTCCTGCCGACGTTTTGGAGGCTAATGTCACAAGCGGAGGATCTGTGCTCTTATCCAGTTCTGTGCCGAAATACGAAAGCCAAGGGTTTGCAGTTTCTGTTTATCTCCCGGTCGCTAAGGGACAGAAAGTCAACCTGCTGGGAAACGAAGCCCCAAACATTCTGCAATGTTGGTTTGCTCCAACCGCTGGCTCTTCGTAACCTTCTTTCCACAGGAGGCAAATTATGTTGAAACAGTATTTGAGCCTCCTGCTTTCAAAGTTCTATTCCAAACAGGAATCAGGCGAAGTTGCAAAGCAGTCTTACCCGTCCACCGCTGCTACCACAATTCAATTAACTCCTAGTGACGGTGTTACAAACAAGGAAATGAGCTACACACCGCCGAGCGACGGTTACATAGTGCTGAGAGATCAAGGCCTCCCTCAAAGATCCTCCTATCTTATTTCAGGACAATATGCCGAGGGAGTAGCCCGTGGCGACAACATTCTCTTTGACTTTCTAATGATGACACCTGTTTTAAAAGGTGTCCCTGTAACGATTAGATATTGTGGTAAAGATTCAGTAGCCCAATTCATTAAGAATATCGGGGGGGGGGTAGAAAGATTATCCGCCTTACTCTGCAAGGAGGTGTCCTGTGTCGCTTAAGTCATTGGTACAGCTCTTTGCGGAAAAATTCTTGCAAAGTAAGAAAGGGTGGGTTGCAGACCAATCAACAATTTCTCTTCAAGATTCTACTCAACTATCTGTTATTACAGATGGAAAAAGTCACCCATTTACGATGCCGTACACAGGGGTCGTTAACCTCAGAGGTTATGGAGTTTGGTTTACCGATATTGGAGGGTTCAACCTTATCAATCTTGGGCCGTCTGCGAATGGGAACCTTTCTATTTGGGCTTACGCCAAAAAAGGTCAAGAACTCACCTACGCAATTGGGCAATCAAACCAGTTCTCTGCTGCCTATATTCGTATATACAAAGTCGAAGGTAACAATTGATTTGATGTTTGGAGGTGCGTCATGTTAAAAGCGCTCTTCCAACAAGTTCTCTTAGCTTTCCGGGGTAGCCATAAGTCTGTGCCTTTTATGGACAACTATCAGGCTACAACGCTTACCTACACTAGGAGCGGGAATGGTATCCAACCTCTGGGTTCTTATACAGCTCCGGCGGACGGCTTGTTTATATGTCAAATAGAACTACCTACGACTGACAAAGCTACGGCCTATGTTCAGGTTGACAATCTCGATTCCAATCAAACCTGTTGCTACAACTGGGGTTGGCCGGTTTTGACTCTTCCTATCGCTAAAGGGAAAGCGATTGACATAAAACTTGTTGCTACTTTACAGGACGGAACAGTTATAAAAACTTACGTGAGATTTTATCCATACAAAGGTTCCACTTAATTTATCTGCCCCTCCTCGCGAGGGGCTTTCTTTTTTATCTAAATATCGGAGGAAACATGCATCTACAAAATCGACGACATAGGGAGATTGAGAGATGTGGGATCAATTTTTAAGCCGTCTTAACAGTTTTGATTCCGGCGTTCTCAAGAGTTTCTTTTTAACCATTGCTGGATGTTTTACTTCCCTCATAAGCAGTCTCATGGGGGAGCATCAAAACCTTTTCTACTGGTTGTTTGGCTTTGTTGTCTTCGACTATCTGAGCGGGATCGTAGCCGCTGCCAGAACCGGAACTTGGTCGAGCCGTGTCGGACTCAAAGGGTTGATCCGGAAATTCATCATCCTCTTAGTTGCTATTGGGTTTCATGGAGTGGATCAGATATTCAATGAACCATGGATCGGGGCGTGGGCAATTGGTGCTCTTTCTCTGAATGAATTGATCTCAATTCTTGAAAACGTTGAGAAAGCGGGGTTCGGTCAAATTATTCCCCACAGAATCAGAGAAATGTTGGAGACCGTTCAAACTGAACACGAAAAACGCATCAAAGGAAAGGTTCATTTAGGAGGGAATCAAAATGAATGAGGAAAAATTAGCGTTTTCTCAATGGAACCCTCTCATCGCAGAGGATTTTGTTAAGAAGTGGGAGGGTCTGCGATTGAAGGCCTACCGTTGTCCGGGAGGCACTCTCACTATCGGCTATGGACACACAAAAGGGGTTAAATCTGGTCAAATTATCACCAGACAAGAGGCCGAAAAGCTGATTCGCGATGATTTGATCGAGCACGCCGAGGGACTTGCCCCTTACGTTACTTGCAAACTGACTGAAGGACAGTACATCGCATTATTAGATTTGGCATTTAACCTGGGAGTGAGCGCAGTTGCTAAATCTAAGACGCTCGGATATTTGAATTCCGGAAAACTCGAGTTGGCAAAAGAAGGATTTCGATCTTTTGCAAAAAAGAAAATCAGGGATAGGAACGGGAATCTGGTTAAGGATGAAAACGGGAAACAGATGTACGAAATCCTTCCGGGTCTCATGAATAGACGTGAGGACGAGGTGAAATTGATGGGATGAATCCTTTTGAATTGGTAAAGATAGGCGCCGGCGCTTTGATAGTTGCTGGCGCTTATTTTTTTGGCCTTCACAATGGTCAGAATTCTGAGCAGTTGAAAATTGCTCAAGCTCAAATCTCAGAACTCACAGCTACGGTCAAAAATTATGAGACACAATACAAAAATCAGGCTATCGCTCTCGCCGAGATGCGTGCTGCTGAATCTAACGCTCGCGCTGACTCTGACCGCTTGCGCTCCCGCATCACCAGTCTTGAAAAAAGAGCCAAGAGCGCTGCCGATCGAGACACAGTTCGATGTCTTGAGTTGGGAGCAGAGTGTCGACGATTACTGCAAGAGGTTCGAGGACCTATTGAATACTGTCGAAAAGCGCTACAGTAGCAAGTAAACCCAGAAGGAGGAGAAATGTCTGATATTAAAAAATCTGCTGAAATTTCACCGGACGGTCTGTATCGTTACTCCCTAGAACGCACATGGGACGAGGACAAACCGACAGTCCTTTTTGTTTGTCTTAATCCCTCCACTGCCGATGCTGTAGAAGATGATGCGACTGTCCGCCGTATGATCAATTTTGCCCGTCAATTTGGAGGCGGCCGGCTTTTAGTTGGGAATCTCTTTGCCTTCAGATCGAAAAATCGCAATGATCTTATAAAGGCCGCGGATCCGGTGGGACCAGAAAACGATAAGTATTTGGACAAACTGATTAAGTCGGCAGATATTGTCGTGGCGGCTTGGGGAAACTTTGGTTCCTATCTTGATCGAAGTGCTCAGTTCAGAGAAAAGTTCCGTGGGCACAATATCAAATGTTTGGCTATGAATGAGGCTGGAGAGCCAAGACACCCGCTTTACGTACCGGACGGAACTCAGCTTAGTGACATGTGGTAATTGATCTAGGCTGATAAAGGTTTAACTTTTCTTCAATGAAACGGTAGAAACTATGACGAACGATTTAGAGAAATACGGGATTAAAAACAGCGAAAGAACTCCGTGCGAAATCTGGACCCGCGTGATGGGCTACCATCGTCCGATCTCTTCTTTCAACATCGGCAAACAAGGCGAAGTCGCTGAACGCAGATATTTTGATGAGAAGAAGTGCTGCTGTCGCAAATAAAAAATCCACCTTTCTGATCGTTAAAGTACATGGGAAAGTACATTTTTAAAGTACATTTTTTGAAAACCTTTAACGACGGGGAAGTTCAAGTCAGTCAGTGTCAAATTCCTGTTCTCGTCAGAGATTCTGAGGAGGATGTAAAAAAGCTCCGTGAATCGGGGCTTTTTCCATATCTAGACTAGGCCTTCAGCCAAGCCGTGAAGCGAGGGTTGTTTCCGTAGTCCCGGAACGTCGAGGCTCCTTTAAATCCGTTTTCTTCAAAGATGCCCCGAACGGCCTCTCCTTGATTCCAACCGTGTTCAAAAGCGATTACTTGTACCTCCGGCGCCTTTCTTTTTATCTGCGGAAGAATGCTTCTATACGCAATTAAACCGTCGGATTCGTCGGTTAAAGCGCTTCTCGGTTCAAAGCGAAGGGCGTCTAAATGTTTGTCGTCCCCTTCGATGTAAGGCGGGTTAGAGATGACAGCGTCAAAAGATAATTCAGCCGGATAAGGATCCAGCCAGGGACCTTGAACAAGTTTGACTTCGGCGCCTAGCGCCTTGCAGTTGGCTTTGGCGACATTCAAGGCACTTCCCGAGAGATCTGAGGCCCATACGGTGAGATCAGGACGTTCTAAGGCTACGGTGGCGGCAATGCAGCCTGAACCCGTGCCCAAGTCGCAGACAAGACCGTTTTTGGGAAGATGTTCGATGAGCCACTCGACGAGACACTCAGTGTCAGGCCGCGGAATCAGCACCGACGGATTGACAAGAAAAGGGCGTCCGAAGAATTCCTGAGTACCAAGAAGGTAGGGGAGCGGGACACCCTCAGAGCGTTTTTTTGCGATGTCGTTAAGTTTGTTTGCTTCGTCGGAAGAAAGAACTCGATCGCCGTGAATGAGCTGCGCGGCTTTATTCATTCCGCACACGTGCTCCAGTATGAAACTCTTATCAATCGAATCCAGTGAGCTGGAGAGCAGCCATTCACGGACGGTCGTCAAAGTTATTCTCCTTCGGCAAGAGCTGCTAACTGTTCGGCTTGATGTTCGGTTGTGAGCGGAGAAATCAGGCAGTCGAGATCTCCGTCCATGATCGAATCAAGTTTGTAAAGCGTCAGGTTGATGCGATGGTCCGTAACTCTGCCCTGCGGGTAGTTATAAGTGCGGATACGTTCGCTTCTGTCTCCGGAACCGATCAGAGATTTGCGCATGCTCGATTCCTTGGCCTGAACTTCGGCGACTTGGGCAGCATGAATACGAGAGATCAGAACGCCCATGGCTCGCTCTTTGTTCTTATGCTGGCTTCGTTCGTCCTGACACTCAACTACAATGCCGGTAGGAAGATGCGTGATTCGAACAGCACTTTCTGTTTTCTGAATGTGCTGACCGCCGGCGCCGGAGGCACGGTAAACGTCAATTCTGAGCTCGGATGGATCGATGACGACATCGCCGATTTCGTCAGCTTCTGGAAGTACGGCAACTGTGCATGCAGAGGTATGTACACGTCCCTGAGATTCGGTTTCCGGTACGCGCTGAACACGATGTCCGCCGCTTTCAAACTTCAGTTTGGAATATGCACCTTGGCCCACGATTTTCACAACGATTTCTTTGTAGCCGCCTAAGTCGGAAGGGCTGGCAGAGACAAATTCCACCTGCCATTTCTGACGTTCGGCATAGCGAGAATACATTCTGAACAAATCTCCGGCAAAGAGTGCGGACTCGTCACCGCCTGTGCCGGCGCGGATTTCCAGATAGATGTTTTTATCATCGTTAGGATCTTTCGGAAGCAGGAGGATTTCTAATTCAGAAGAAATCTGCTCGATTGCCTTCTTGGCCGCTTTGATTTCCTCAGATGCGAATTCCTTCATCTCTTCATCGGAAAGCATTTCCTCGGCAGCAGCAAGGTCTTCTTCTGCCCGCTCGTATTCCTTAGCCTTTAAAACGACAGGTTCAATTTCCGCACGTTCTTTGGAGAGTGCTCGGAATTGGTCCATATTAGATGTGACATCGGGGTCTTGAAGATTCTGATCGATTTCTTCAAGTCGTCTGACCAGTTGGGTCAGCTTGGAGCGCATTGTGTCTTTCATGTCCGTATTTTTAGCCGAGTTCGTTCGATTTTAGTTGAAATATCAACACAAAAAGCCTTCAAAAGTGAAGGCAGGTATTGTTGAATTGTCGCACAGCTAGCGATGATGGATGTGATAGTGATAGAAGCGATCGAGCAAATGAAGAACCTTTTCGTAGTCTTCCTGCGAAAGGTTGGGATCATTGCGCAAGACTGTCAACGGGTCATGAATGAATTTCTTCATGAGGCCGTGAGACATGGCTTCTAAAATTTCGTTGGCGTCGCCGCCTTTTTGAATGGCTTTTTTGGCTTTTTCAAGTTCCATCAAGCGGAGGGCGTCAGCTCGTTCCTGAAGACTCAGAATTTGAGGGATGGAGGAGCGCGTTGTCATCCAGCACTTAAATTCATCGACTTTGGTTTCGATGAGTCGGTCTGCCTGCTCGACGGCAGCCTTACGTCCCTGAATACCCGATTGAACGACTTTTCCGAGATCGTCCACGGTGTAAACGTAAACTTCGTCTAAATCGTCCACTTCGCGTTCAATGTCTCTGGGGACCGCAAGGTCGATCATGAAGATCGGACGATGCTTGCGGCGCTTCAGTGCACTTTGAACCATGCCGAGACCGATGATGGGAAGCGTGCTGGCCGTGCAAGTGATCAGAATGTCGTACTCCGGAAGAATTTCCGGGAGGTCGACGAGTCCGACAGCTTTTGCGCCGATCGTTTCGGCCAAAGCCGCAGCTCTGGCGACGGTGCGGTTTGCGACGGCAACGTTTTTCGGTTTTTGCGCACAGAAATGAGCGGCACAGAGCTCAATCATTTCCCCGGCACCGACAAACAAGATGTTGGAGTTTTCTAAAGAACCGAAGATGCTTGAAGCGACACGGACGCCTGCTGCAGCCAAGGATACGGAGTGAGCGCCGATCTCGGTTTTAGAACGGACTTCTTTGGCGACCGCAAATGTCTTTTGAAAAAGATAGTTCAGAAAAACGCCCAGTCCATGATTTTTCTGAGCTGTTTTCACAGCCTTTTTCATTTGACCGACGATCTGAGTTTCGCCGAGCACCATCGAATCCAGGCCGGAGGCGACTCTGAAGGCGTGGCGAGCGGCGTCGTCATTTAAGAACACATAGAGGTGTTCTTCAAGTTCATTGAACTTCACGCCTTTGCTTTCAGCCAAGAATTCTTTCAGTTTTTTGGAGGCAAGTTCGGAGTCTTCAGCCGCACAATAAATTTCCGTGCGGTTACAGGTCGATAAGATCGCGACCTCTTTGATACCGCCGCCGGCAGAATTTCCGAGCATGGCTCGAATCTTTTGGTTTGCGGTATCCAGCTCTTCAGAAGAAAAAGCAACCTTCTCTCTCAAGGCGAGAGGAGCAGTGTTATGGTTCAATCCCAGGGCGAAAAGATTCATCTTTCTATTGTGTCCAACAGCGCCGCTTATCGGGCGGCCTGACTAAAATAAGTCGGACCATTTGCGCAGCTTAGTTATTAATATTAAAAATAGAGCATTATTTATGCCTTAAGTTTAGTCGCTTAGGCAAGGATGAGAGTATGAGGGCTTTGACCATCTTTAAACAGAAGGATTTACCTGCAGAGACAAAATTGAAGGAAATACCTCCGGATGAGCAGGCCATCCTCGACTGTATCGCTCGTACAAAAAAGTTTGTAACTCAGCGTGCCTTAGTGACCGCAGGAGCAAGTGCCATTCCGATACCCGGCATCAATGTAACGGTGGACGTGACGATGCTGATGTCCATCCTCAATTTCATTAATCAGGAATTCGGGCTCACGCCTCAGCAAATTCAGCATCTTTCGACGGACAAACAGGTTCAGCTCTTTCAGATGATCACCGTGACAGGAAGCGCCTGGGCCGGAAAGCTGATTACAAAGTCTTTAGTTCTTGCCGTTCTTAAAAAGCTGAGTATCCAAATGACGGCCGCACAAGCGGCCAAGTGGGTGCCGATCGCCGGCCAGGTTGCGGCAGCCGGTCTCTCCTTTGCAGCCTTGAAGTGGATCGGAAATCAGCACATTCAAGACTGCGCCAGAATTGCCAGGCTATTTAACGAGGAAGGGTGCCCGCGTTCGCAGACTGAGGGTCGAATTTAGCCGCAGGCTGAATTTGGTAATTCGGCATGCTGACCGGAATCAGGAAGCCGTTGTTCAAAATTGCCTGAAGCACCATTCCGACGTACTCCTGCAGCGTCTGAGTGATCGGTGCTTGGTCGCTTACCGTAGAGAAAGCGCCCGTCCACAAAACTGCGCCGGTTTTAACACTGACGAGTTCGGTATTGGACTCGATGATGTTTTGCTGAGTGATGGAGGGCGGGATTGCCCAGCCGCCCCAGAATGGATCTGGTCCGAAAGGACCGCCCCAAGGCCCGGGACCCCAGAAAGGATCAGGCCCCCATGTCATTCCCGGATCGTAAATCACATTAGTTTTGGTACCCGTCTGGTGGATCGCCAAAACATTGCTCGCCTTAGCCAATTTGGCGGCACTGAACAGAGCAGTGTAATTTAGGCCGCCTCCCAGGATCGTCAGATTCGAGGCCTGAGGAATAGCGCGGTAACTCGGTGTGCTCGGGATGCCGTGCAGTGCCAAGACATTGCATGCGATGTCCTCGAAAATCCGGCGGTTCGTCGGATTCTCAACGACGGCAGCGACGAGAAGGCCGGTGATGGTCTTTTGTTCGAAGGTGGCTGCCGGATCAACCCATTGAGAGGTTAATTGGGTCGGATTGTTGTTTTCCGGCCCGACGGCACAGCCGCTTAGCGCAAGCAGCGAAATTCCCGAAAACAAGAGCCCCGCGATTAATTTTCGAACTGACATAAGCTTGTGCTCCTATCTGTATCACACAGAAAGTTTACTCGTGGTGCGAAGAATCGTTCAGGTGCAAGTCTGAATTGAGACAAGCGCACACTATAGCTCGGTCGGCGTGTATTCAAACGCTGCTAGGATACCGATCGCAGCGAACAAGACTGCAGAGGCAATGCGGACGAGCTTGACCGGAACCTTCTGAGCGAGTTTGTCGCCGATCCAAACTGCAGGTACGTCAGCAATCAGCATGCCGATCGTGGTACCGATCACCACGAGAACCGGAGCGGCGTATTTGACGGTAAGCGCGACGGTTGCAATCTGAGTTTTATCGCCCATTTCTGCCAAGAAGAAGGTGATAAAGGTTACGCCGAAAACTCCGAATCGCATGGAGTGGTTTTTCAGCGCATCGTCATCGCCTTTGTCCGGAATAAGAATCCATGCCGCCATGGCGAGGAACGAACCTACAATGATCCATTTAATCACTTCGGGGCTGAAGGCGTGGGTAATCCATGCGCCGAGCGCGCTGGCAAGAGAGTGATTAAAGATCGTCGCGACCAAAATGCCAAGAATAATCGGCGTGGGCTTTTTGAACCGAGAAGCGAGAAGGAAAGCAAGGAGCTGTGTTTTGTCGCCCATTTCAGCAAGGGCAACGGCTCCGATGGCAACGAGGATGGCTTCCATGGATTTTCTCCAATCCGGCAAAGACACAATGAACCCTCGGCGCGCCGGAAGCGTCCAAAGGTTCATCGGTCTCGCCAAGCGCAGGACTGCGCCGGAACTGCCATGGCTTTGCCAAGTTTGTTGACAGTCCCCAGGAGGCTACTCCCCGAGTTAGAAAAAAAATGAGCCCGAGGCTTTCAGCATCGGGCTCAAAGAATTCTGGTGGCTAGAGGCGGAATCGAACCACCGACACACGGATTTTCAGTCCGTTGCTCTACCAACTGAGCTATCTAGCCGTCTCGTAACCGAGAAGACGAAATATACAGGAGTTTTTCTAAATGCGCAACTGAGTGTCGGAAAATTCAGCGCCAAGAAAAATTCTGGTGGCTAGAGGCGGAATCGAACCACCGACACACGGATTTTCAATCCGTTGCTCTACCAACTGAGCTATCTAGCCGTCTCTCAATCGAGAAGCAGCACTATACAGGACTTTTAAAGAAAAATCTCGCGGGGATTCTGAGGAAAAGCACGTATCGTCCCCAAAAGGTCCGTAATACTGAAATAATGTGTCGATTCCTGAAGGAAATAAAATACTTTTTTCTTGTTTCAAACACCGGAGTTTCGAATGAATTGCAAAAAGCGTCTCTGTGCGGCCCTCTTAGCATTGATGCCGTTTACCGCCTTTTCTCAAACAGCCGTTAACGCTCCTGCAGCACCCGTCGTCACGGCAGCAGATAAGTCGGTTACGAACGCCCCTGCAGCAGCTGTCCAGGATGAAAAACAAATTTGTGACACATTGAAAAAAACATTCCAAGGGAAGCTCGGTATTCCGGTCGAGTCGGTTTCGGTTACGCCTGTTAAAGGTGTTTATGAAGTGGTAGCGCAGAATGAAATTATGTATTCGGACGCTACTGCCGATCACATCATTGTTGGCCAGCTGTTTGAAACAAAGACGCAGAGAAACCTGACGGCAGAAACGAAAGATCGACTCAGCCGCATTGATTTCACCAAGCTTCCGCTTGCGGATGCTATCAAAATCGTTAACGGTACAGGTGCTCGTCAGATTGCTGTTTTCTCCGATCCGAACTGCTCTTTCTGCCGCAAACTTGAGGCAAGTTTGAAAGAAATGAAGGATGTCACGATTTACACATTCCTCTATCCGGTGATTCGACCTTCCTCTTTGGCCGAAAGTCAGAATATTTGGTGTGCCAAGGATAAGGGCGCTGCCTGGAGAGCTCGCATGCTCGACGGCGTGCAGGCGCCGGCCAAGAGTGCTAATTGCGATGTCTCTGCGATTGAGCGCAATATCGCCTTAGGCAGCAAGCTCGGCGTGACGGGTACTCCGACCGTCTTTGTTCCGAGCGGCCAAAGAGCCCCGGGCGCCGTGAGCATTGAATACCTGGAGAACATGCTTGCTAAAGATAAACTCTCGGAATGAGTTGGTTTTTCTTGGCCTCTCCATTGAGACTCGTATATTTCAAGTTATCAATGTTGAGGAGAGAATCCGATGACTAAAAAATTCCCGCTGACTAACTGGTCTGAGAAAAAGGCTTTTACGATCAAGCTTGGTGCAGTTAAAAAGTACCACATTGCTGTTTTTGCTGATCCGAATTGTCCGTGGTGCAAGCGTTTCTTCGAAGAAAACACGGACAAACTCAACGATTTGGAGATCTTTGTTTACTTAGCGCCGGTTCTTGGTGAAGACTCCGAGAAGCTGTCTGCTGAGATTTTGTCGGAAAAGGATCCTGCTGCAGCTTGGGCAGATTGGGTCATGAATGAGAATCGCCCGAAGGTAAAAGCAACCGAAGAGGCCAAAAACATTGTTGAAGACAACATGGAACTTTTGGAAAAATTGGGCATTGAAACCGTTCCGGCAATTTATTTGGCTGACGGCGAAGGTCCTTACGGGTTTATGACTGCCATGGAACTCATCTCCAAGATTGAGCAGGAAGGCGAAAAAGAAGACGAAGGTAAGGAGCCTAAAGAGCTTTAAGACAAACGGCCGGATCCGGCCGTTTCGCTTGATTAGGCTTGAGCGATATTACAGGCTTTCCGGCGTTACACCGTTCGGTAAAAGGAGCCAGGCGCGAGCTTGGCTTTTTTGTCTGCCCGCGTTTTTGCCCGCTTCATCTCCGAATCCCCAGAAGAAGTCAAAGCGGATCGGACCTTTGATGGCGCCGCCCGTGTCCTGCGCGACTACCAGCTTTGTGAAATTAAGGTTCGGATTGGTTTGAGAAACCGAAACCAGTACGGGTGTTCCCAGCGAAATGTATCTTCTGTCTACTGCAACCGAAGCTTTAGGCGTCAGGGGAAGGCCCTGGGCGCCGATCGGTCCCTCGTTCGGATCTCCGCCTTTCTTTTCTTTAAAGAAAACGAAGCTTTGGTTTTGGTTGAGCAGGGTGTCCACCTTATCCGGGTTGTTCTGTGCCCAAGCTCTTATGTTCTGCATGGACAATTCATGGCGCTTCAGATAGCCCTGATCGACAAGCCATGATCCCACGGCCTTGTACGGACGGCCGTTTTGATCGTCGTAGCCGACTCGAATCAGTTCGCCTTCTTCAGTCCGTAGTCTTCCGGACCCCTGAATTTGAAGGAAGAAGACGGCGACAGGATCGTCGCTCCAGGCGATGGAGTACTTGTCGAGGTCTTTACGAGCGACGATTTTTGCTCGAGTGTCGTAAGGGACGAGTTTTCTCCCTTGAATTTTTCCTCTTAAGCGCATGCCTTTGAGTTTCGGATAGGCCTCCGCTAAGTCAACAATGATTAAGTCGTCAGGCGTAGAGAGGATCGGGGTGGTGTGCCGCTCTGTTCGATGTTTCGAGACAGTAAGCAGAGGTTCGTAGTAGCCGGTCATGAGGCCGGTGTCAGAAACGGAATAAACGGTTCCGGTTTGTGTGCCGATTGTGCGTTTTTCGATTTTCCACGGAGTGAAATTATTTTTGAAGAACGCTTCCGCATTCTGAGCGTCTGTACCGGATGCTTTCGAGCAAGCTTCAGCCCAGGCTGTTTTGCGGTAAATCGAGCGGCAGGAAATCTTGAATGCAGATAACGCAGCTGCCCAATCCTCTTGCTCTGAAGAAGGAATGTCGGAGAAGGCAGAGATTTCAAAACGGACGCTTTCTTCCGTGGGTTCCGTAATCTCCTGAGGCTTTTGTTTATTGCTGGAGCAGCCGTTAAGCAATGCTAAGCAAATTAAAGCCGAAACAAGGGAAGCGATGCTGCGTTTGGTCATAAATTCTCTCCTGCGAACGCCTGATTCTAGGACAAAATCAAATCGGTCATCTTTAGACGTCTTGCCATTCAAGGACGAGTCCCAAGTCTTTAAAATTGAAAGATGGAGGTCACAATGACAAAGACAAAATACAGAATTGCGCCGTCTATCCTTTCGGCTGATTTCGCGAATCTCGGGAAAGAGGTTCAAGATGTGATTGCTGCCGGGGCAGACTGGATTCATTTTGATGTAATGGACAATCACTACGTACCGAACCTGACGGTGGGTCCGATGGTATGCAAAGCTATTCGTCCTTATACCGAGGCACCGATTGATGTACACCTCATGGTTGAGCCTGTGGACGAAATCGTTCCGTTGTTTGCGAAAGCAGGTGCCAACATTATTACGTTCCATCCGGAAGCGAGCCGTCATGTTGATCGGACGCTGAGGCTGATTCGTGACTGCGGCTGCAAGGCAGGTTTGGCCTTAAATCCGGCAACTTCGCTGGAGTATCTGCATTACGAGCTCGACAACATCGATATGGTTCTGCTCATGAGCGTCAACCCTGGATTCGGCGGACAGTCCTTTATTCCGACCACGATTGGAAAACTGCAGGAGTGCAGGTCACTCCTCGATAGTTATGAAGAGGTTTCTGGACGCAAGGTCCTTCTAGAAGTCGACGGCGGCGTAAAGAAATCGAATATCCGAGAAATTGCAGCAGCCGGTGCGGACACATTTGTTGCAGGAAGTGCAATTTTCAACGAGGCCGACTACAAAGCCGTTATTGACGACATGCGCTCCGAGCTGGCGTCCCTGTAAAGATGAAACGTTTTGAGAACTTGAAAGCGGTGCTGTTTGATCTGGACGGCACCCTTGTTAACACACTCCCGGGTCTCACCGAACTCGTGAACCAAATGCGTTCCGACTTTGATAAACCTCCGCTCTCGGAAGAGAAGGTCGGCAAATACATCGGAAAAGGAATGTTTGTTTTGGTTCGGCGTGCGATGACCGATTCCATGGACGAACCGTTTCCTGAGGAAATGTTCAACTTAGCTGTCAAAAGTATGGCAAGACATGTGGAGGCAGGTCGCTACTCAAAAGGCGTGCTGTATCCCGATACGATAGAGACCATCAAGTATGTAAAAAATCTGGGGCTAAAGACAGCGATCGTAACGAACAAGCCCTATCAAATGACACTGGATACGTTGGCCGGCAAAGGACTGCTCGAACTTGTGGATTTGGTTGTGGGCGGCGACAGTGCGGCAAGACCCAAACCGTATCCCGATCCGCTTATTTATGCCTGTGAGAAACTCGGCGTGGCGCCGGAAGAAGTTCTGATGGTAGGCGATTCAGGAAACGATTCTTCAGCGGCGAAACAAGCGGGCGTCCCATCGATACTCGTGCGCACGGGCTGGAGTGAGGGCGTGCCGCTCGATGAAATTGCAAAACGTGACGAGGCGGCAGCAATGATTGACCATCTTTCGGATTTGAAGGCCCTCCTTCCAGCAACGGAGGGGGCTCATGCATGAAAGCAGTATCAAAGAGGATTGGAAACCGGTTCTTTCTGATTTCGAGCATTCGGAGGCGGGAAAGAAGATTGAGCAGCTTTTGGCGAAACAGAAAGCCGAAGGGTTGAAAATTTTCCCGCCGAAGCCGTACCGGGCTTTAGAACTTCTTTCAGCGGGAGATGTAAAGGTCGTTATTCTCGGACAGGATCCTTATCACGGATTCAATCAGGCAAACGGATTGGCGTTTTCCGTGAACAAGGATGTACCGCCGCCGCCGAGTCTGAGGAACATCTTTAAAGAAATCAAAAGAGAGTATCCGGAAGCCGAATTCAGAACGGGTGAGTTGGAAGGCTGGGCCAAACAAGGCGTTCTGCTTCTCAACACGGTTCTTACGGTTGTAGAGGGAATGGCCAACAGCCACAGTAAGAAAGGCTGGGAAGAACTGACCGATGAAATTATTGCGAAAGTTGCTTCGGAGGGAAGACCGGTCGTTTTTATGCTTTGGGGAAAATCGGCCCAGGAAAAGAAGAAGCTCATTCGAAAATTCAATAAAGATTGTTTGATCTTAGAGAGCAACCACCCGTCGCCGCTGTCGGCAATGAGAGGGCCGATTCCTTTCATCGGGAATGATCATTTCAGAAAAGCAAATGAATGGCTGATCCAAAAGGGAATTTCTCCAATCAATTGGACGAAACATAATTAGAAGAAACCCTTAAATTACAATTCGTTAAATTTTTGCAATCTTTTGATTTTAAAAGAAAAGGTATATCTTTGCGCTGAAATTATAGAATTTTTTTTGAGAGGAAGGTTTGACAAGCCTAAAAAACCTCTTCATAATTCGCACCTCGTTACTGATGACAACGCAGTAACTGATTGAGTTCTTTAAAAATTTATCGACGACCGATAAGAGCGGGCACTAAGAAGTCTGCAGTGA